>JAAGKN010000046.1_pt1 | contig 207238 bp, 147 predicted proteins | sample 6206371 | NCBI WGS metagenome assembly JAAGKN01 (sample SAMN11533720, study PRJNA540317) | gut metagenome | isolation source: fecal pellets from male and female animal of same cohort | host: Peromyscus leucopus | place: USA:CA | collected 2017 | reverse complement strand
ACCGGAATCTGACGCTCTATTCAGCTAAGCTACGGGACCTTTTACTTAACGGGCACAAAGATACATAATTCCGCCGACATACGCAACTACTCCGCCAAGCATTTTATCGAAGTCTGCAAGAACCATTTACGTACAAAAGTTTCATAAAGTTATAGCAAACATATGTTTTTATATAAAAAAGTTGTACTTTTGCACCATATTAAAACAAAATGAAATAATTATGAGTTATCTTATAAAACCAGAAAACTATCGTCCGCTACTTGGAAAATTCGAAACGGAGCAGGGCATCAAGGTTATCAAAGACTTTTTTCAGGACAACCTCTCGACGGGGCTGCGCCTGCGCCGCGTGACGGGACCGCTCTTCGTGATGCGCGGGCTGGGCATCAACGACGACCTGAGCGGCACGGAGCGGCCGGTGACTTTCCCCATCAAGGACCTGGGCGACGCGCACGCCGAGGTGGTGCACTCGCTGGCCAAATGGAAACGCCTGACACTGGCGGACTACGAGGTGCCGGCGGGCTACGGCATCTACACCGACATGAACGCCATACGCGCCGATGAAGAACTGGGCAACCTGCACTCGCTCTACGTGGACCAGTGGGACTGGGAGCGCACCATTACGGCGGAGGACCGCACGCTGGCTTACCTGCAACGCACGGTGCGGTGCATCTACGCCGCGCTGTTGCGCACGGAGTTTCTGGTGTGCGAGCGCTTTCCGCAGCTCAAGCCGTCGCTGCCCGAGGAGGTATTCTTCATACACGCAGAGGAACTGCGCCGGCGCTACCCGGACCTCTCGCCCAAGGAGCGCGAGAACCGCGTGACGCGGGAGTACGGCGCGGTGTTTATCATCGGTATCGGAGGGCTTTTGGGCGACGGCGAGCCGCACGACCTGCGGGCCCCCGACTACGACGACTACTCCACCGTGACGGAGAGTGGACTGCCGGGCCTCAACGGCGACTTGCTCGTGTGGAACGAGGTGCTGGGCCGGGCCTTCGAGCTCTCGTCGATGGGCATCCGCGTAGACAAGGCGGCCCTGCTGCGCCAGCTCAAGGAAAGCGGTGAGGAGGAGCGGCTGAAGTTCTACTTCCACCGCCGCTTAGTGGAGGGCACGCTGCCGCTGAGCGTAGGCGGCGGCATCGGGCAGTCGCGCCTGTGCATGCTCTACCTGCGCAAGGCACACATCGGCGAGATTCAGGCCAGCATCTGGCCCGACGAAATGCGCCGCGAATGCGCCGCGCTGGGCATTCCGCTTATTTGAGGAGCAAAGCGGCCTGCCGCATCCGCCCCGGCATGAAGCCGGCAAGCCGCACTGTTGAAGCAACGAACCGCGCCACCCTTTCCCGACAGGTGGCGCGGTTCGTTGTTTCAATATCTGAGACCTTGCGGCGAAAGCGGCTATACGAGGTCGAAGAGCTGGGTCTCCATGGTGCGGAGATCCACCGTCCAGAGGCGGCCGGCCAGCGGGCGGCCGTAGCCGCAGAGGAGTTTGAGCACCTCGTGGGCCATGACGTTGCCCACCACGCCGGGCGTCATACCCACCACGGCCTGACGGACGGACGCCGCCGGCGGTTCGGCCGTTGCCTCAGACGCTCCCTCCCTTGTAGCCGGCGGTTCGGGAAAGAGGTCGCGGTAGCGGCAGGGCACGCCGGGCACGTTGAACACAGCCGCCTGCCCCTCGAAACCGCTCACGGCACCAAATACATAAGGCCGCCCCAGGCGGTGGCACACCTCGTCGAGGAGGTAGCGGGTGGCGAAGTTGTCGCAACCGTCCACCACCAGGTCGTAGCGCGCCACAAGCGTTTCGGCATTTTGCGCCGTGAGGCGCTGCTGCCAAGGCTCTACGAGCACTTCGCCGTTGAGGCGGCGCAGCCGGCGGGCGGCAGCGTGCACCTTGGGCTGCCCCACGAGGGTTTCGTCGTAGAGCAGCTGACGGTGCAGATTGGTGAGGGCCACCACGTCGTCGTCAACGATGCCGAGGCAGCCCACGCCGGCCCCGGCGAGCGCCAGGGCTACCGGAGCGCCCAGTCCGCCGGCCCCTACGAGCAGCACCCGGGCGGCGCGGAGCCGGGCCTGCCCCGCCGCCCCTATCTCGGGGAGCAGCAGTTGGCGGGCGTAGCGGTTTCCGTCGGGAAGGGATGATTGTGACATATCGAAGCTGTCGGTTTCCATTTATAACAAAAGCCAGCGCTCCTACATGACCGCGCGGTCGAAACTCGCATCCCAGTCTTTCCACACGGGTTCGCGGCCCACGGCGCGCAGCGCGGCCTCCACTTCGCGGGCCGTGCGTTCGTCGCTCACGTGGAACTGCTCGAGCGCCTGCGGATAGGAGTGATAGCCGCCGGGCTCGGTGCGGCTTTCGGCCGACATGGTGGTCACGCCCAGCGTGGCCATGTGGTCGCGGAAGGCGGCCGGTTCGCGTGTGGAATAAGATATGTCCACGTCGTGGTCGAATATACGCATGGCGAAGGTGACCTGGGCCAGCTGGCGGTCGGTCATGACGCAGTTGGGCTGGAAGCCGCCGTTTTCCGACGGCCGCATGCGGGGAAAATTCACGCTGTAGCGCGTGCGCCAGTAGCGGCGGCTCAGGTAGCGCAGGTGGCGGGCCATCATGGTGATGTCGGTGCGCCACTCTTTCTCCAGGCCGATGAGCACGCCCATGCCGATGCTGTGGACGCCGGCCATGCCCATGCGGTCGAATCCGTCGACGCGCCACTCGAACTTCGACTTCATGCCGCGCGGATGATACAGGTTGTAGTTGGCGCGGTTGTAAGTTTCCTGAAAACAAATCACGCCGTTCATGCCATGACGCCGTAGTTCGGCATATTCTTCCGTGGCGAGGGGCATCACCTCGATCTTGAGGTTTGAGAAATAGGGTTTGGCCAGGTCAAGCGCGCGGGCTATGTAGGGCACGCCGGCCTTGGCGGGATTCTCGCCCGTCACGAGCAGCAGGTTCTCGAAGGGGGCGAGGCGCTTGATGGCGCGGTATTCGTTTTCAATCTCCTCTTCGGTGAGGATGGTGCGCTTCATCTTGTTGGCGATGTGAAAGCCGCAGTACACGCACGAGTTGGTGCACGAGTTGGTGAGGTAGAGCGGGATGAACATGGAGACGGTCCGTCCAAAACGCTCCTCGGTGTAGCGGCGGCTGAGGCGGGCCATGGTTTCAAGATAAGGCTCGGCCGCTGGCGAGATGAGTGCCATGAAGTCGTCGACGGTGAGGCGGCGGCCCGGCACGAGGGCGCGGCGCACATCGGCATCGGTCTTGGCGTAGATGCGCGCCGTGGTGTCGTCCCAGTCGTATTGTTTGAGTTCTTCCGAAAACATCTTGCAGTTTGCTTATATATTATAATGTGTCGGCGCGGCGCTTATTTGCCGAGAAAAGCCGTGAGGGGCGAACTGGCCTCGGCCGTGAGGGGCGAGCCCTGCACGGGAAGTCCGGCCTCGTAGGCCTCGCGTCCGGCCTCGACGGCGGCGCGGAAGGCGGCGGCCATGCGCACGGGGTCGCCGGCCACCGCCACGGCGGTGTTGACGAGGCAGGCCGAGGCGCCCAGTTCCATAGCTTCGGCGGCATGGCTGGGGGCGCCTATGCCGGCGTCGACCACGACGGGCACGCCGGCCTGTTCTATGATGATTTGCAGGAAGTCGCGCGTGCGCAGCCCGAGGTTGGTGCCGATGGGCGAGCCGAGGGGCATCACGGCGGCGGCGCCGGCCTCTTCAAGGCGGCGGCAGAGTGTGGGGTCGGCCTGGCAGTAGGGCAGCACCACAAAGCCCAGGCGCACGAGCTGCTCGGTGGCGCGGAGCGTCTCTACCGAATCGGGAAGCAGGTGGCGGGGGTCGGGGTGTATCTCGAGCTTGAGCCAGTTGGTGCCGAAGGCCTCGCGGGCCATCCGGGCGGCAAACACGGCTTCTTCGGCGTCGCGCACACCGCTCGTGTTGGGCAGGAGCTGCAGGCCGGGACGGCGCACGTGGACGAGGAGGTCGTCGTCGGTGTCGTCGAGCTCCACGCGTTTCATCGCCACAGTCACCATTTCGGTGCCGGAGGCTTCGATGGCCTTTGCCATCAGGGCATTGTCGTTGAACTTGCCCGTTCCGAGAAACAGGCGCGAGGCAAATTCGCGCCCCGCGATAATCAATTTTTCAGACATGGCTTTCAGGGTGTTTTTTTTCGGTATATCAGAGTAGTGGCGACGGTCGTGTTCAGCCGCCGCAGGCCGCCCGCACCACCACAAGACGCTGACCCTCGGCCAAGGCAAAGCCGGCCCAGGCGGCGCGGGGCACGATGCGTCCGTCCACGCCTACGGCCATACCGTCGGCGGGCAGACCGAGTTCGTCAATGAGTTGCGAGAGAGTTTCGGCGGCGGTTTCCACCGTCTTGTTGTTGACGCTTACTTTCATACCTGTTATAATTAAAAAAGAATGCGATAAGGCGGAAGCGGCCCTTGCGGGCGCGGCCTGTGAGGCTGAAAGCAAACCGGAGAAGCGCGCGCCGGCGGCAGGGGCCGAGCGGGCAAGCACAATTCCTACGGCAGCATGGTCTGCATCAGGTCGGAGGGTATGATCTCAGTCCGCGCCGGGCCTGCGGGCCACAGGCGGGACACCCCTTTGTCTTTGCTTCACACCGCAAAAGTAATCATTTTATCCGGTTCGGCCCTCAACCGGCCGGCAGAAAATTCGCCATCGGCGGGGTTTTTCGCCGGATGTCTCCGGCGGCTTATCTCGAGGGCGGAATGAAAGGATTTCAAGGGCGCAGAGCCAGGTTGCCGGCGGACGGACTTTAACATATTTAACCTTCTGCAACATTCCGGAGGGGTGTTTTCCTGACAGCAAGTAATGCTTTTCGCAGACGAAGTAGTGCCGCCAGGGCGGCAAGTAGTGCTTTTCCCTACACCAATACTTGCTTTTTCCGGCGAAACACCTGCATTTTTCACAAAACCACGCGCCAAAGGCCCACAAAACAGGGGCCGACCGCCACGGCCAGCCCCTCTGCTGGTGCAAATATACGAAATTTTAAGGCCGAAAGCAAGAAATGTTAAAATCCGCATCGGGCACCCGGCGCCGTGCACAAAGTTTAACACGGCACGGGCTCGCGAAGGGCTAAATCGGCCGATATTTCTTTGGCATTTTCCGCCGGTTTGCACTACCTTTGGCTGCGCTTACGGCGAGCCACGTATGTGCCCGCCCGGCAGAACTCAAATTGCATTTGGCTCTGCGCTCACTTATTCGTATCTCTGACTCCGCCTGACGGCTCGTCCAAGATACTCACGCTCGGCAGAGCTCAAATTGCATTTGGCTCTGCGCTCACTTATTCGTATCTTTGCATTATGAAAAAGAAGAAGGTCAAGAAATTACTCAAATGGCTGGTGGCCGTAGCAGTATCCCCCATCGTGTTGTTCCTGCTGCTGGCCATACTCATATACATTCCCGCCGTGCAGAACTTTGTGGTGGGAAAGGTGACCGAACACCTGTCGGCCACAACGGGCATGGCGCTCCGCGTGGACAACGTGCGCCTGGCCTTTCCGCTCGACCTGAGCGTGAGGGGCGTGGAGGCGGTGGAGCGGGGCGACACCTTGCTGGCCGTGCGCGCGCTGCGCCTCAACGTGCAGGTGTGGCCGCTGCTGAAGGGACGGGCCGACATCGACGGCGTGGAACTCTACAACACGCGCCTCAACACGAAGAACCTGATAGCCGACACCTACGTGCGCGGCAGCATACGACAACTCACGGCGAGGTCGCACGGGGTGGAGTGGAACGCCGGACGCCTGCGGCTGGACCGGGCCTTGCTCGACGGGGCCGACCTCTACGTGGCGCTGAGCGACACCACCACCGAGAAGGACACGACGGCGGCCGCGCCGTGGCGCATCGAGGTGGACCGCCTTGACATTGTCCGCTCGGCCGTGCGCCTGTCGCTCCCGGGCGACTCCATGCGCCTGGCGCTGCGCCTGGGGCAGGCACGGCTCACGGGCGGACACTTCGACACGGGGGCGGGCAGCTATGCCGTCGACGCGCTGACGATGCGCCAGAGTGGCGTGACCTACGCCACGCGCCCCGGCGACGGCCGCGGACCGCAACGCCTGCCCAACGGGGCTTTTCAGGAGAGCACGGCGCTGCTGTGGCCGAGCACGAAGGTGCCGGCGGGACTGTCGGCCGGTTACATCGACCTGACGGACCTGCGGCTCGCGCTCGACTCGCTCTCCTATAGCGCCGACGGCCGCATCGGGGCCGTGCTCCGCGGCCTGGCCTTCCGCGAACACTGCGGACTGGAGGTGAAGGGGCTCGACGCGCGGCTGCGCACGGACGGACAGCACCTCACGCTCGACGGACTGCAACTGCTGACGGGGGCCTCGCGCCTCACGGCCACTCTCGCTCTTGACCTCGACGCGCTCGAGAGCGGCCGCGGGGGCAACCTGCGGGTGAGCCTCGAAGGCGAAGTGGGGGCGGCCGATGTGCGCACACTGGCGCGGGGTCTGGTGGACGAGGCGTTGCTGAAATTATGGCCGCGCCAGCCCCTGCGCCTGAAGCTCGCGGCAAGCGGCAACATGGACGCGATGGCGCTCGACGCCCTGGCGCTGGAACTGCCGGGGGCGATGCGCCTCGACGCGCACGGCCGCTTTTATCCCTCGCGCCCGCTGGCGGAAGGGACCGTCAGTTTCAAGTTATCGGCGCCCGACCTTTCGTTCGCACAACCGCTCTTAGGGCCTGGCGGACAGGGAGGGTTCGTTCTGCCCCGCCACCTCACGGCCCAGGGCCGGGTGGAGATGCGCGGCGACCGATACGGGGCGCAAGCGCAAGTAGCGCTGCCGGGCGGGCGCCTCACGGCCAACGCACAGCTTGACCTGGCACGCGAAAACTACGACGTGAAGGCTACCGCACACGCCTTCCCGCTGGGCAAGCTCCTGCCGGGAAGCGGACTGGGCTCCTTCAGCGGCCGGCTCGCGGCAAAGGGCCGGGGCTTCGACCCCTTCGCACACGGGGCGGACATGAGGGCTTCGGCCGACATCAAGGCTTTCCGCGCAGCGGGCTACGATCTGGGCGGACTGGCCCTGAAGGCGGCCCTGCACGGCGGAAAGCTGCTGGCCGACTTCGAGGCGCAGAACCAGCTGATAGAGGGCGAGGGGCACCTGGAAACGACGCTGGGCGAACTGATGAGGGGACGGCTCACAGCCGACCTGCCGCTCATCAACGTGCAGCAACTGGCGGGACTGAAGGACTCGCTGCACCTGGGCACAGGCGTGGACATCGCCTTCAACGTCCGCCGCGACCTCACGGCCTACAGCGCGGAGGGCGGACTGCGCAACGTGCGCTTCCTCACACCCGAGAGAAGCGTGCCGAGCAAGGACCTCGACTTTGCCTTCGCCACCAGCCGCGACACCACCACCGCACTCGTGTCGGCCGGCGACCTCTATCTGAACTTCGGGGCCAAGGGAAACCTTGACCGGCTCTCGGCCGACATCACCCGGTGTATGGCCGAAATGCAGCGGCAAACGAAGGAGAAAATCATAGAACGCGAAAAAATGCGGCAGGCACTGCCCGTGGTGCAGCTGCGCCTCGACGCGGGACAGAACAATCCGCTGGGAAAAATCCTGCGTATGAAGGGAGTGAGCTACGAAGCCCTGCACATGAGGCTCGACAGCAACCCGGCCGACGGGCTCGGCGGCGGGCTGAACATCGGTTCGCTCAGAAACGGCACCTTGCTCGTCGACACCATCGACCTCCGCCTCTACCAGGACACAACGGGCATGAAAATGGGCGGATACGCCCGCAACTACCGCAAGCAGAACCCGCACAAGTTCGAGGTGCAGCTCAACGCTTTCCTGCACCGCACGGGGGCGGGAGCCAAAGTGACGCTGCTCGACGAGAAGGGCACCAAAAGCGTGGAGCTCGGCCTGATGGCGGCAATGGCGGAGGGGGGCATGCGCCTCTCGCTCTATCCGGAACATCCCGTCATAGCCTACCGTAACTTTACCGTAAACAGCGACAACTTCATCTACCTGGGCCGCGACAAGAAAGTGCGCGCGGACATGAGGCTCCTGGCAGACGACGGAACAGGGCTCGACCTCTACACCATGGAGGCGGACTCGACGGCAAACGACATAACACTCAGCCTTACGGACATCAACCTGGGCGAACTGTCGGACGTGCTGGGATTCCTGCCGCAGATGAAGGGACTGCTCAGCGGCGACATTCACGTGGTGGGAGGCGAGGACATGCTCTCGGCCTCGACGCTTTTCACCACCCGCGACTTCGAGTTGGAAGGAACGCCGCTCGGAAATCTCGGCATCGAGGCTTTCTATCTGCCCGACGCCGAGGGACGCCATCACGCCGACGTCTACATCAGCGCACAGGAGAGGGAGGTCATGAAGTTCGAGGGGTACTACCGCGACAGCCTCGACGGATATATAGAAGGCAGGGCCACCTTGCAGGACTTCCCGCTCGAAATGCTCGCCGGCGTACTCGCGGGCACAGACTTCGGCATGAGGGGAACCACCAAAGGGACCATTGACATCGCCGGCACGCCCGACGCGCCGCGCATCGACGGTGCGCTCGACTTCGACACGGCGCACTTCTACTCGGAAGTGTATGGTGTGGACTTCCTGCTCGACGAACAGCCCGTACCCATTGACAACGGACGCATACTGTTCAACAACTACGGACTTTACTCCAAGCAAAACAGTAACCCGCTCGTCATCAACGGCAGCGTAGACCTGATGAAACTCGACCTCAACCTCACCATGCAGGCCCGGAACTACGAACTCATCAATACCAAACAGCAGAAAACGTCAACCGTATTCGGCAAAGTCTACGCCAACTACGCCGGAATCTTGCAGGGCAACATCAACGCGCTCACGCTAAGGGGCAAACTCGACATACTGGAACGCACGGACATGACTTATATACTCAAGGACTCGCCGCTCACCGTGGACGACCGCCTCAGCAACCTCGTGCAGTTCGTGAGCTTTGCCGACACTACCGACGTCAAGGAAGAAACCCCCGAACCGGCCAGCTCGCTCGACATCACTTTGGGCATATCGGTGAGCGACGCCGCCCGCTTCCGCTGCAACCTCAGCGAAGACGGACAGAACTACGTGGATCTTGAAGGCGGCGGCAACCTCACCCTGCGCCTCACACAGCAGGGCGACATGCGCCTGACCGGCCGCTTCACAGCCAACAGCGGAGAAATGAAGTACTCACTGCCGGTTATTCCGCTCAAGACCTTCAGCATCGTGCAAGGCAGCTACGTCGACTTCACCGGCGACGTGCTCAACCCGACGCTTAACATAACGGCCAAGGAACGCGTCAAGGCAACCGTCACCGAGAACGACGTGCCACGCTCCGTAGCCTTCGACGTAGGCGTTGCCATCACCAAGCCGCTGGCCAGCATGGGGCTCGAATTCATCATAGAGGCGCCCGAAGACCTCAGCATGCAAAACCAACTGGCGGCCATGACGCCGACACAACGCGGCAAGACGGCCGTAGCAATGCTGGCCACGGGCATGTACATGACGGACGATTTGCTCACAGCCGGCGGCGGCAGCGGATTCAAAGCCAGCAACGCGCTCAACGCATTCCTGCAAAGCGAAATACAAAGTATTGCCGGCAGCGCGCTCAAAACCATCGATGTGACAATCGGTATGGAAAGCGGAACAAGCAGTGCGGGCACGGAAACGACGGACTACTCCTTCCAGTTTGCCAAACGCTTCTGGAACAACCGCATCAGCGTCATCATCGGCGGCAAAGTAAGCACAGGCGAAGAGGCCCGCAACTCGGCCGAGAGCTTCATCGACAACATTGCCGTGGAATACCGCCTCGACAAAAGCTCCACACGCTACGTCAAAGTGTTCTACGACCGCAGCACGCAGGACCCGCTCGAGGGACAGCTCACCAAGACGGGCGCCGGCCTCATCCTACGCCGCAAAACCGACCGCCTGGGCGAGCTCTTCATCTTCCGCAACAAAAAGGACAAGCAATAGTTACCGGTAATACGGCAATACGTGAACACGAAGAAACAGCTATCCACATAATAAATGTCGCCAATGACAGCACAAAAATATCTGAAGCACCGGAGCCTGCACCTGCTCAGACCGTTACAGGACGTGATTTCCACGACACAGACCGTAGCCGCCATCACACTGACGGCCGCTCTGCTGGGCGCCTGCTCCACGACCAGGAATCTGCCGGAGGGCGAGCAGCTCTACATCGGTATAAAGAATATCAACTACACCGGTACGCCGGAACGCAGCAGCAGGAAGACGGCCCTCACGGACTCCGCGGGTGTCATCACCTCGATAGGCGAGGGCGTGAAGGCTGTAAGCGACCTGCTGAACGGAGAAGGGACGGGCGCCCTCGAGGAGGTGCTCGCCCCAAAAGATACGCCCAAGCAGCTCACACGGGAGGAGCGCAAGGCCCTGAAAGTACAGGAAAAGGAAAACATCAAGGCTTTCGAAACCGCCAAGACGGAGGTTGATGCCGTATTGGCCTACGCCCCTAACTACGCCATCTTCGGTTCGTCGTCATTGCGTTCCCCCTTTCCTGTGGGGTTATGGGTTTATAACAGTTTCGTAGGCAGCAAGAAGAAAATGGGTAAGTGGATTCTCAAGACCTTCGGCGCCACGCCGGTGCTCATCAGTACCGTGGTGCCCGAAACGCGCAGCCGCGTAGCCACCAACCTACTGCACAACTACGGCTACTTCGGCGGGCGCGTGGACTACGAGGTGCTGCCGCAAAAGAATCCGCGCAAAGCCAAAGTGTCGTACAACGTCTATGCCGGCCCCGTGCATCGTCTTGACTCCATCGCTTATGTCGGTTTTCCGCCGCGCGCCGATAGTTTGCTGCGGGCCACCGAGGCGCAACGCCTGCTCCGCAAGGGCGATGCCTTCAGCGTGGTGAATCTTTCGGGCGAACAGACTCGTATTGAAAAGCTCCTGCGGGAGAACGGCTACTATTACTATTCGGCGGCGAACACGACCTACCGCGCCGACACGGTCATGCGCAAGGGCAAGGTACAGCTTGAGGTGTCGCCGGCCGCCGGCCTCTCCGGCCAGGCCAAGCGCCAGTGGTACATCGGCAACACCTTCGTCACGGTGCGCCGCTCGGAGCACGATGTGCTCGACCAGTCGCTCCTGCGCCGCCACTTCATCTACAAATATTCCGGGCGCAAGCTCCCCCTGCGCGCCGCCATGTGGCGCCAGGCCGTCAGCCACCGCCACGGCGAAATATTCCGCGAGAGCGACAGCCGCAGCACGCTCGAGAAGTTAGGCAACATGGGCATATTCAGCCAGCTCGACGTGAATTATATGCCGCACGACACCACCTCGGCCGGCGACACGCTCGATGTGTACGTGACGGCTATGATGGACAAGCTCTACGACAGCAGTTTTGAGATGAACGCCACGATGAAGAGCAACCAGCAGGTGGGTCCGGGCATTTCGTACAGCATTGCCAAGCGCAACGCCTTCGGCGGCGGCGAGCGGGTAGCGTTCAAGATTTTCGGCTCGTACGAATGGCAGACGCGCACCTCCGGCGACCGTAACTCGCTACTCAACTCCTACGAGCTGGGCACGGAGCTCTCGCTCGAGTTTCCGCGCCTGCTGCAGCCCTTCGTGCGGTCGCGCCGGCTGCGCTTCCCGGCCTCGACCACCTTCACGCTCAATGCCGACTGGAAGAACCGCGCAGGCTTTTTCCAGATTGTGACCTTCGGACTCGACGGCACCTACAAATGGCATAAGAACGCCACCACGCGCCACGAGCTGACCTTCTTCAGCCTGGAGTTCGACAAGTTGCTCCACAAGACCGGCACGTTCGACTCCATCATGACGGCCAACCCGGCGCTCTACACCTCCATGCGCGACCAGTTCGTGCCGTCGCTCTCCTACAGTTTCACCTACACGGCGGCGGCCTCGCACCGCAACCCCCTGTGGCTGCAGTTCACAGCCAAGGAGGCCGGCAACGTGGTGTCGGGCCTCTATGCCGCCGCGGGCCGCTCCTTCTCCACGCGCAACAAGGATCTCTTCGGCAGTCCTTTCGCGCAGTTTGTCAAGGTAACGGCCGAGGCGCACGAGACCTTCCGCCTGCCGGGCAACCGCTTCAAACTGGCCGCGCGTCTCTTCGCCGGCGCCATCTACAGCTACGGCAACAGCCTCCACGCCCCCTACGCCGACCAGTTCTACGCCGGCGGCGCCAACAGCATACGCGCCTTCACCGTGCGCACCATCGGCCCGGGCGCCTACCATAGCGAGAACAAGAAGTACGCCTACATCGACCAGACAGGCGACCTCAAGCTCGAGGCCAACCTGGAACTGCGGGCCCGCCTCTTCGGCAGCTTGCACGGCGCGGTATTCCTCGACGCCGGCAACGTATGGCTGCTGCGCGACGACCCGGCGCGCCCCGACGGCAAGTTCTCGGCGCGCACGCTCCGCAACATCGCCCTGGGCACCGGCGCCGGCCTGCGCTACGACCTCGACTTCCTGGTGTTGCGCCTCGACTTCGGCATCGGGCTCCACGCGCCCTACACCACCTCGCGAAAGGGATTCTACAACATCGAACGCTTCCGCGACGGTTTCGCCTTCCATTTTGCCATAGGCTACCCCTTCTGACGGGAACGGGGCCTGACATCAAGAAAAATACAGACATACGCGGACATGACAGACAACACTCCGGGCAGCATCCGCCCCACATTGTGGAACCGCAACTACACCAAGGTGTGGACGGCCAACTTCATGATATTTTTCTCCTTCTACCTGCTCACGCCCCTGCTGCCGCTCTACCTGCGCGACACCTTCCACGCGGGCAAGGACATGACGGGCCTGGTGCTGAGCGGCTACACCTTCACGGCCCTGCTCACGCGGCCCTTCGGCGGCTTTCTGGTCGACAGTTTTCCGCGCCAGAAGGTGTTGCTCGTGAGTTTCCTGCTTTTCGCCCTCTTCTTCGCGGGCTACTTCATCAGCTGGTCGCTCCTGCTCTTCGCCCTGGTGCGCACGCTCCACGGCGCCCCCTTCGGCGCCACCACCGTGGCCAACAGCACCGTGGCCATCGACGTGCTCCATCCCGAGCGCCGGGCCGAGGGCATCGGCTACTACGGGCTGAGCAACAACATAGCCACGGCCATAGGCCCCTCGGCGGGCTATTTTCTCTACACCCACACGCACAATTTCGACCTGCTCTTCGCCCTGTCGCTGCTCACGGCCCTGGGCGGTGTGGCCATAGTGGCGTCGCTGCGCCCCGAGGCGCGGCCGGCCGCCCCGCAGGCGCCGCAGCGCCTCTCGCTCGACCGCTTTTTCCTGCTCAAGGGCTGGAGCGAAGGCGTGGCCATGACGCTGCTCTCCTTCGGCTACGGCGTCATCTCCACCTACCTGGCCATCTACAGCCGCGACGTGATGCACCTCTCCGGCGGCACGGGCACCTTCTTCGCCCTGCTGGCGCTGGGCCTCATCGCCTCGCGCCTGGTGGGCGGCCGCAGTCTGCGCCGGGGCCGCGTGGTGGAGAACGCGCAATGGGGCATGGCGCTCTCGCTCGTGGGCTACCTGCTCTTTGTGGCGCGCCCCGACGCGTGGGGCTACTACGGCGCGGCGCTCATCATCGGCCTGGGCAACGGCCACATGTTTCCCGCCATGCAAACGATGTTCATCAACCTTGTCCACCACAACCGCCGCGGCACGGCCAACAGCACGCAGCTCGTCACGTGGGACGTGGGCATGGGACTGGGCATCATCGTGGGCGGCCTGCTGGCCGAGCACTTCGGCTACGCGTCAGCCTTCTGGGCAGCCTTCGGGGTAAATGCCTGCGGCGTGCTCTTTTTCTGGACCTACGTGCGGCGTGACTACGCGCGCAACCGCCTGCGGTAAGTTGCCGCCGACGCCCTCCCTGCCGCGCCGCCGACGTCCGGCGAGATGGCGCCCCTCTTTTTTTAACATTTCGCGCCGGGCTCTTTAACATTTCTTGCTTTTGGCCCGGAAATGTTGTATCTTTGCATATGCAGCAGGGGCGGCCTCACGGGGCCGCCCCTTATTGGTGTGGCAGCGCAAGGCGGTTGCGGGCACACGAAGTAATGGTTTTACCTGAAAAGCACTACTTGCCGTAAAAAAAGCATTACCTGGAATCCTGACGCGAAGTAATGCTTTTCAAATTCCAAGTAATGCTTTTCAAAACCAATGGTACGCGCGGGCTTTTCAGGTCCGGCGGAGTGGCAAAACCAACAGGCGCCTTTCAGCCCAGGCACCGCCGGCAAACCTTTCGAAAGGTTAAAAACGTTAAAATTTCACGGCCCGCACCGGCCCGGCACCGTCCTGCCGAAGCCCCACACAGCGGGCTATCCGGCAGCCCTACCACTCCCAGCCGCCGAGCAGGCAGAAAGCGCCCGCCACCTGCACGAGCGTGAGCAGGGGCACGAGGATGCTGAAGAGCAGTTTGCGCGTTTTGTGGCGGAAGAGGAGCATGCCGCACAGACCGCCGAAGGCACCGCCCAGCAATGCCGCCGTGAGCAGCACCGCCTCGGGCACGCGCCGGCGGCGCAGCATGGCCAGGCACTTGTCGCACATGAAGAGGATGAAAGTGAGCACACTCATCCAAAAGAATATGGTGATGGTTATCATAGTTTTCCGTTTTTTTTAGTAGAGAAACACGGGCGGGCGCCGCAAGGGTCAGCCAATGTAACCGCCCAATGCGCACACGAGGAAATAACAGGCGCCGGCGACCGGCAGGCCGAGCAGCAGGGCCAGCCACAGCGGGCGGAGCGGATGCGGCGTCACGGTGTGCGGCTCCACCTCCAGCACATAGTCGGTTTCGGCAGGGTCGAGCATCACCTCGGCAGGCGCGAACCGGCGGCCGGCCACACTCACGGTGCAGCACAGGGCACAGTCGCAACCGAAGGCACCGGCGGGCAGCGGGAAACGCCCCGCGGCGTCGGTCGTGAGGCGGGCGTCGGGCACACCGGCCTGCGCGCAGGTCACCTCCGCGCCGGGCAGCGGCCGGCCGTCGGCTTCGGTAACGGTGAAGAGGAGGTCGGGCGCCGCCAGCTGGAAGTAGTAGTCGCGCTGCGCCTCGTAGTACACGTAGCTGAAAGCACGGGCGGGGTTGCCGGCGTCGGCCACTACAAACGGCTCGCCGTCGGCCAGCCCGGCGGGCAGGTCGGCGCCGCCGGCGGCATCGGTCACGAGCGGCGTGGCGGCCCCGCGCCACGAGAGGGTGAGCTGATAGCCCGCGCGCAGCAGGCCGTCGGGGCCCTGCACCAGGAGGCGGGCCGCCGGCACTGGCGGCGGGGGCGGCGGAGGAGGCGGCACTTCCTCCTCATTCTCATGCGGAGGCAGTCCGGTAGAGCCCAGTTTGTCAAGGTCCACCCAATATTCTTCCTGCCCCGGCTGCACGGCCACGAAAGCCGGCTTTATGCCTGTGCCCAAATCAATGGTGAGGGCATGCCCCACGGGCAAGTCGCCCAGGTTCACACGGCCGTCGGGACCTGTGGTAAAGGACTGGTTGCTGCCCTCTACACGGAACCCGCGGCCAGGCAAAGGCTGGGTGCCGCGGCAGAGGCCCAGCACCACGCGCTGCAGGTTGGACCGCCTGGCCAGTATGCTCCAGCCCGAGGCCGCGCCGGGGCGGAGCGACGACTTGTAGCCCCAGCCGGCCAAGGCCACCTCGGCGGCGCCGTCGGGGGCATAGCGGTAAAACAGGAAATCCTCGTGGGGCACGGCCAGTATGTGGTCGGCCTGCGCGTCGGGATGAGGATAGCCGGCCAGGAGCTTCACGAGGTGCGGCCGCAAGGCGCTGACGCGGTTCAAAAGGCTCTGCCGGAGCTCTGCCGGAGCTTCCGGCAGGGGCATCCAGCCCTCGCCTTCCACCTGCCACACAAGGCTGGTCTTGACGCCTACCTTGCGCTCGGCAAAACATACGCCGGAGGCGGAAAACGACTTGCGGAGCATATCGTACACCGCTTCGTAGGACACATCCTTGAGGGTGCAGTGCACGGCCGATAGGGCTACGTTTATCAGTTTCATGACGGTGTTGTTGTAAAAATGGTTGAGGAGATTCTTTCTATTCTTGCCGGCCGGAGGCGGCGTCAGGTCCGGCACCGGCGGCGGGCAGACCGAAATAGCGCTCCAGGCGGGTGTGGCGGGTGCGCACCACCTCTGTGCCAAACTCGGTGGCGGCGCGGCGCAGGGCTGCGCTGCGGAGGCGGCTGCGGGCGGCGGCCAGGCGTTCGTCGAGCTGCTGGGCGGTGAAGCGGATGCGGAGGTTTTCCCAGCTGAACTTGTCGCTGGCCGCGGCGCGGTCGGCACAGAACTTCTCGGCACCGGCCACAGCCACCACGGCCTCGCGCAACATCTGAAGGTCGGCGCGGTAGGCAGCCACTGAGTCGAGGCGCTGGCGCAGCAGCTGGCGGTGGGCGGCGGCCAGGCGGGGGAGTTCCTGCAAGCGGCGGGCCTCGGTCTCGAGGGCGGCGAGGCGGGCGGGCGCGGTGAGGGAGTCGAGGGCGGCGAGGCAGCGCGTGTTCCACGCGACCAGGTCGGCGAGAGCGGCGAGGTCGTCGCGCAGCTGGTCGGCACCGGCCGTGCGGGCAGCGAGCAGAGCCTCAGCCAGCGAGTCGGCACGGAGCTCGGCCACGGGGCGCTGCAACAGGGGCTGGCAGGCGGCGGTGAGTTCATCCACTACCTGCCGGTGAGCCGCGTCGAGGACGTTGATCAACGAGTCGTACCGCACCAGGGTGGCAGATATTTCGGCGCGCTCCTGCAAGAGGGCGGAACGCCCGGCGAGCAGGTGCCCGGTTTCGCGGCGCAGGGAGTCGGCCTCGGCCAACTGGGGCGCGTTTTTTTTCAGCAGTCTGGCCAGCTTGGCGCTATTCTTTTCATAGAGTTTCCGGGCCTCTTGCTGCTCCTTGGAGAGCTCGGCCGACGCCTCTGCCTTACCGGCAGGGCGCTGGGCCAGGCCGCCGGGCGCACCGACGGTGGCAGTGGCCGCCAAAAGGCAGGCAAAAAATATTTTTCGCATCGTGATAGTCATTTAAGCACCTTGTCCATCAGGGAGTTGTTCAGGTCGGTGAGTTCTTTCTTCTGCCGTTCGCTCTGCAACGGCATGCCGGACACTTCACGCGAATAGTCGCTCTTGCCTTTTCTGATAGCGGCGCGCAAACGGTCGTTCCACTTGCGGAAGCCGTCAAGGGTATAGCCTTCGGCCTGCATGCGCCGCCCCTCCAGCACACAGGCACGGAGGGGGCGCAAAGCCCGTGCGCGGGCAGCCGCGGCATTTAGCGAAGCTACGCGGGCACCTAAGGCGATGGTCTTGTCGAGGAGGTCGTCGGGCATCTCGGAAAGGGGCTCGGACAGCAGGCTGTCCACCTCTGCCAGGCGGAGCAGGGCCAGCGGCGAGTGGGTGCGGAGCAGTTCGTCGCAACGGGTGCGCCGCTCGTTCAGGGTGCGCCGCCCGGCGGCCACCTCGCGCTGCAAGGCGGCGGTTTCGGTCTGGAGGGCCTGCAACTGCGCGCGGTAACGGGCGAGGGTATCCTTCAGCGCCTCGGGGGCGTAGCGCCGCAGCGAATCTTCCACAAGGCGGCTACGCCCGGCCCAGCAGGTGTCGCAGGGAGCCTCGCCGGCGCGCCCGGGGCCGTTGTCGCGCTGCGCCCTGACTATGCCGCAGCAGAGCAGAACGCCCGTCAGCAGAAGAACAGAGATGGGTCTCGTCGTTTTCATCAATACTTGCGGATGTAGAGGGTGTAGAGTTTGCTGTAATCCTGCCCCTGCCCGGCCTCGCCGGCGTAGCGGCGGAGCACGGCGGAGAAGTTGCTCTTGTCGTACTCCGAATCGGCCGACTCGCAGTAGTGGCTGTATATCTGGTCGGCCAGGCGCCTGTAATAGCCGGCGGCTTCCTTGGCGGCCTTGGCCTCCATGCCCGAAAGCCCGGACTTCAGCTCGGTGATGTTCGACAGGTATTGCTTGTAAAGGGCATCGTTGCGGTAGCCGTTGAGCTTCTGCCGGAACGCACTCTGATGCTCGCTGAGGCTCTTCCAGGAGGTGCCGTTGAACCCGATTGGGAATGATACCGGGCCGGCAACAAAGCGGCGGATGGCTTCATACTTGCCGTAGCACTGCTCAAGGGTAGCGAGGCGCTGGTCGGCGGGCACCTTGGCCTGCAAGGCCTTGACGCCGGAATAAAGTTCGGTAATGACAGCGTTGCTGCAAGAGGGCTTGGAAAACTCGCCCGTCATCTGGGCATAAAGCTGATTAATGGCGGCGTTATTGAGCTGGTCGTGGAGCAGACGGCGGTCGGTGCCGGAGATATTTCCGCTCGCCTCGTCCTGGTCTATCTCGTTGGCTTGGCGCACGTAGGCTTCCTGGCTCCACGCCGCGGTCTCTGAAAAATCTTTCTTGATACGGTCGGAGCGGCCCTGGGCCTCGTGCGACACGACACTATCGGTAGGGATGTCGGCAGACGGCGAGGTCAGGAAAAACGCGCCTACCACCACACCGAGGACAACAATAACCAGAATTGCTAACTTAAGTATCTTCATATAAAACCGGGTAATTTATAATTGTACCTCAGTCGAGGTTTCTTCTCTCTTCCCTCTCTCTTTCTCTTTCAATCTTCTTCTCCTGCTTACCGGAAGGCTCGGGGGCCTTAGGGGACGACTTGGACTTATCGGCGGCCTTATCCGCCTTCAGAGCCGACGGGGCGGCGGTGCCGGCCGGTGCCTTCTGCCCGGATTTCCGACACTCGTCGACCACACCTTGTATGTCGGCAAAGCTATTCATCTTACCTTTGCTCGCCGCAACGATAGCCTTGGTCTTGCCGTCATAGAACCCGTAATACTCCAGCAGCAGGGCCGACTGAGCAGGAGCGTACTTGCTGCCGTCACAACTGCTTTTGATGGTTGTCAAGTCAAGGTTGTCGAGACATCTTTTAAGGCGGCGGTAATTGTCAATACGCTTTTTCAACGCTTCCCCGCCCTCTTGGTCGCACTGCTGTATTTCCGCGTCGTCATGCAACTTGCTCTCGAAATCGCCTAACTCGGCGAAGGCGAAATCGGTGGCCTCAAAACGCTTCAGCATACGGTCGTAAGCCTGCCGGGCCGGTTCGGGCTCTTCCGGGGCCTCATACTTTTCCCCGCCCGTGTTATCGGCCGGGCCTTTGCGCACCACGCCCGGCTCCACATAGGCTGACTGGAATGTCTCATCCTTCCAAGGTTGGAAAACGAATAGGCCCACCGCGACGGCCAGTACAAGCAGGCCTGCGCCGGCATAAGGGAGGTATCGCTGCCACTGCGGTGCCGAAGCGGAACGTCCTTTTCCCATGGCGCCGCCAGGCGCCCGGCGCCCGGCGGCGGTACGCCCCGCCGTCGCACCGGCCGACGCCTTGGCGCGGAGCTTTACGGAAACTTCCCAAAGGATGGTGCCGTCGGACTGCGGGACTACGTTGCCGGCTGTGAGCACATAGCGGCGGTCGGCGCACTTTACGCGCCAGTTGGCCTTGACTTCTTCGCCAAGGAGGTGCACCAGGCCGTCGGGAGCCACGTCCTTGCGCTTGCCGTCGGCCTCCAGGTAAAGCATCGCCGGGGCTATTTGTCCGGGCGCGAGGTCGGCGGCTGTTTTCTGCACGACGGCTATGCGGCCGGTGTAGCGCTTGGGCTGTTTCTGCAAGCGGCAGCGGATGGTTTCGTCGACATACGACACCTCTACGCCGGGGATGCCGCCCTGCGCCGCCTGGAGGAAATTGATTTCGCAGTTGATGCCTTCGTCGTAGCGCCCGGCAGATTCCGTCACGAAAAACGAGGGGTTGCAAAGCGGATCCACCTGTCCGAGCTGGCGCCCGTTGAGGTAAACGGTGTAAAGCCGCTGACGGGGTATGACGACGGACAGCACGGGAAGCTGCGAGCCGTTGGAGGCGGCCACGTACACCTTGGAACAGGACATGAACTCTACGTACTGCGGGTCGGCGAACAATTGCTCGGTCCGGGCGGCATCGGCCACCACGCAGGCGGCCGTGGCGCCGCTCATGGGCCGACTGGGGCCGGGAGCCGCCACGAGGGGATATTTGGCGAGAACGGCGGAGAACTCGGCGTGGTCGGGGCTGAGGCCGTTGTACTTGAGACTGCCGAACCCCTCGACCATGCAGCGCTGCACGTAGAGGGCATAGATTTCATTAAGCACTACGTAGGGGCTCACGCCGCCGGCGATGGCGGTGCCCGCGGGCAGGGTGATGGCGATGCGCAAACTGCCGAGGCGCATACCGTCCTGACTGCTCACGTGGGTGGGCACTACGGTGAAGGTGGTGCCGCGGGCATCGTTCTGAATGATGTAGTACTCCTTGTTGCCCTCGAAGCCGGGCTGGCTCTCATCGGGCAGGGGATGGTTGTCGCCGACGGTAAGTATCTGGAAGAAACCTACGTTCGACTCCTTGTTTCCGTATATATTGAGCGAAATGTACATTAAACAATTGTTTTTAGGCCGCCGCACCGGGGCAGCGGCACCGGCCGCGGAAGGCCTCAGTTACCGAAAATTTTGTCGCGATAGCTCTTTTCCACCTTCGAGGAGCGGGTGACGCTTTCGATGACGCCGACCAGTTTGTCGGAGTCGGCGCTGTCGTACTCGTAGATGCCGCCGAGCTGGAAGGTGCCGAGGCTGAAGGTGTGGAGCATGGGCGCCCCGTCGGTAGAGGCGTTGATGCCGTGCTGCCGGCACTTGGCGCGGAGCGAGCCGAGCGTAGAGCCGTAGTAGCGGTTGCATATCTCGAGGGCACGGCGGCCGCGCTCCTCGCCATAGCCGAGCATGTCGGCCTTGGTCATGATAAAGTGAATGGTGTCGATGCGGCGCAGCAGGGCGGTGTTTTCCTCAGCCATTATCATGCTGATGAGGCGGCGCAGCACGAGGTCCTGGCTTGTCACGTCGCGCAACTGCTGTCCGTCGGGCCCGATCACGGGATTGCCGTCGAGGTCGTAGCGGGGAATGTAGAGCAAACCGTCGGCCGAAGGGTCGATCACAATGAAAATGACCTTGGGGTTAGCGTTGCCGAGCAAATTGGTGGCGCCTGTGCCCATGTCCTCGAAACCGACGGCCTGGGTGGGGTTGTTCACGATTTTGTAGGCAAACTCCTCGCCCGACATCTCCACAAGATTCACGTTGTGCACGCGTTTGCGGTCTTTGCTGTCGGGTATCTCGCCCTTGATGAGGGTGACGAAGCTACCGTTGGTACGGTCGGGCACCATGCCCTGGCGGCGGTATATCTCGAGGGCGCTGATGTAGTTGCCCGAGCCGTAGGCCGCAAGGTCGATGTTGCTCCAGCGGCGCGACCCGAGCAGCCCTGAGAGCACGCAGGTCTTGCCGGAGCTGGGCACACCGAAGAGGTAGACGTCGGTGGAGTTGGAATAGCTCTGCAGCCCCGGGTTTTCCTGCTGGCTGATAGGAGGCAGTTCGACCGAGCGCATGATGCGTTCCAGCACCTGCGGGGTGGTGATGCCTTGCGCGAGGAGGTCCTGCTCGGTGAAGAGACCGTAGTTGATGTAGCCCTTGATGTCGGCCACCTTGAACTTGCCGGGGCAGGCGCGCATCTCGTCGAGCACGCCCTGCTTCTTTTGCGTGAGCATGTGGCGGGCCTGGGCGGCATAGACCGACTGCGGCCGGCGGCGCAGGAACTCGACCAGGGCGCGCACGCCGCCGTCCAGGCGCACGCGGTCCCACTCCACGAGTTCGTCCATGGCCTGCCGGGCCTGGGCGGCATACATGCCGGCGGGAAAGTCAGTCAGATAGCGCTGCACGAGCGGCGGATTGGCCTGCATGAGTTCCCAAAGGGCGTCGTGGGCCTGCTTGGCAAATACCGACTGCGGGTGTGCCGACAGATAGGCCTGCAGGGCATCGTAGCTGGTGGTGTCGACTTTTTCCCACTCGGCCTGTTCGCGACGCGACATGAGGTCGAAAAGCCAGGCGGCAGCCTCGTCCACATGATTCCGGGGCGAACGGGCGGCGTCGTACTTCTGCACGTATTGCCCGAGCAGGGTTTCGAACTGCGCCACGGCGGCAGGGTTGTCCTTGAGGGCCTCGATGGCGCGCCAGTCGGCCTGTTCCTCCGGATTCGGCTGGTTGCTGACAGCGTTTTCTACGTAGGCGCGGCGCTCGGGCATCAGCGGCAGTTCGTCGAGGCTCACGTCGCCGTTTATCACGGACTGCACGATAAAATCAATTTTCAGTTGGTTGCAACACTGTATGAGCTTAGCCTTTTGCTGTGGATTAAGCATGGATATTCTGTAACGGGTCTATGGATGGTAAAATATGAGTTTCGCAATCGGGGCACAGCGCGTCTGTCAGCCCAGGATGACGGGAGCATCGTCGCCGGGCACTGCCGGCGGAACGGGCGGCACAGGGGGCATGCCTTCGGGGTCGGGCGCGGCAGGATGTTCAGGCACAGGCGGCATGGCCGGTGGCACGGGCACGGCGGGCGGAGGCACAACTGGCGGCTCCACCGCGGCTGGAGCGGCCGGAACGGGCACAGGCGGCATGGCAGGCGATACGGGCACAGCGGGCGGCACCGGTTGCGGGGCAGACTGCGGCGCAGCGGGCGGGGGAACGGGCCGCGGCGCATAAGAAGACGCTGCGGCGGGCGCTTTGGCCGGGGCCTCCTCGGGTTCGGCGCCGCCGAAGCCGTCGCCAAGCACAAAGCCGCTCTCCGTCTTGCGCCGCTGGCGACGCGGTTTGTCGGAACGGCCTGCGGCAACGTAGTTGAAGAGGATGAGCAAGTGGATGAGCACGAGTCCCACCCAGGCCAGGGGACTGCGGGCGCCGCTCTTCAGTTTGTCAGAGAGAGCCGTGCGGGGAGCGTCAAACGCCATCTTCTGGTTTTTCTTCTCGATGAATCCGCCGTCGAGCAGCGGCAGAGCGGCGCGGGCGGAACTCTCGGTAAGCTCGCCGGCCACCTCTTCGCCAAGTTCGGCGAGCTTGCTGTCAACGTGAGGCATTTGAAACACGCTCCAGCCCCGTATGATGTTACGGTACACGGCCAGCTGCTCCTGCGTGTTGCTCTTGTTTCCTTTATACACTTCGCCGAGCAGCAGACGGCGCTGCGCCTCGCAATAGCTGGCCACACTGGCTTCGTTGTCGGCTATCCGTTTCTCGGCCAGGAAGGCCTTGAGCTCAACCGTTTTGGCCTGGTTTCCCACCACGGCGAGCAGGCCGGTGCCGGTGGCGGTGAGGGCTTTTTCCTCGAAGTCCTCATAACTGGCATAAAGGTCGTCGATGCGGTCGATATCGGCCAGGCCTGTCTGCTGTACGGCACTGCGGTTTATCATCAGGCTCATGAAGAGGACAGGCGCACGGAAGGTGAGGGCGGCGAACACGAGGTAAGCAACGAGGGTGACGTACTCCACGGTGCGCCACAGGCCGAAATCCTTGTCGGTGCCCTTGGCGCGTATCATGAAGACGAGCAGCGCGGCGGCCACCACCGCAAGACCGACGGACCAGAGGAGGCTCACGCCGAGCTGCCCGCCGCTGAGAAACATCTGGCCGAAGTAGGAGAAAACGCCGAAAAGCACAACGCCCACCACGGCTACAAAATTGGCGAAACTGACGCCACTTGATTTTTCACTCATGTTATTCTATCTTTTTTTCAGTTGACTACTGTTTTTTTGCGGCCACCCGCCGCGTCTCCGGGACTACGGGGCGGAAAAGTGGCATGCACTCCCACAAAAGTGGGACGCCTTGCCACAAAAGTGGGAATGCTTCCCACAAATACGGCATACGCCGGCAAAACGCAGGTGGCAGCCTCCCCGGCCGGACGCGCAGACGGCCCTGTCCCGCCGGGGCGGCCTACTATTCCACACGACGCATGTTGAAGGGAAAGCGGTTACTGGCGTCGTCAATGTTCACCGCCGACACCTGCAGGTTGCGACTCTTGTCGGGCTTACACTCGTAGGCGTAACGCGCCCAGGTAGCTCCGTCGCTGCTGACAGCCTTTGCCGGTTGCGCGATACTGATTCCGCCGGAACTTACCTTCACGCTGAGAGGTGCCACATATTCCTTGCCGCTCTCGATGACCTTGACGATAACCTCGCCCCGCGTAGCGGAAGTAAAGCGGAAATAGTGCTTGATAGGTTCACCCGTAGTTGTCGACTTCAGCGGCGTTGTGCTCTCCCACAATCCGACTATCGCCTCGGGGCGCTTCACTACCTCGTCGTAGTTGAGCAGACCGTTTTTCACCATTTTCAAGGCGTCGGCTATCTGTATGAGCGGGCCGCAGCCGTCGCCCACGGGCTTGCCGGTTTTCTGGAGTATCCTGATTATCTCTTCGGCCGTGAGGCTGCGGTCGAGGCTCTTCATCAAGGCCACAGCGCCGGTCACGATGGGCGCTGCCTGACTGGTGCCGCTCATGAGCATATACTGCCCGCACTGCGCCGCACTGACGATGTTCCTGCTCGGTGCCGACACGGTGGAATATTCGCGGGCACCGTTCTCGCCGGCGCCGGCATAGCCGATGTTGCTGCCGCCGAGGTCGCCCTCGGTCCACTTGCGGAGCGACTGGTCCACGCCCGACACGCGGATGGTGCTCTTGCCGCGCTTCGAGGGGTCGAGGCCGGCCACCACGTTCTCGTTGCCCGCTGCCCACACGATGATGCAGTTGCGCTCTTCGGCCAGGCGGAAAATATAGTACCATACGGCCTCGGCGTAGCGCGGACTTCTCTTGATGAGCTCCACCTGCTGCGCGGGCGACAGGTTCCTGGCAAAATCGGGCGGGTTGCGGCCTATGGAAAGATTGATGACATCGGCGCCCTGATAGAGGGCATAGAGCAGGCCCTCGGCCTGGGCCATGCTCGTGCAGCCTATATTGCCCTTGGCATCCGGCCGGTCAAGGAACACGCTCACGGGAATGAGCTTGCAGCCGGGAGCTATACCACAAAGCCCTTGGTCGTTGTTGACGTTGCCGGCGGCGAGACTGGCCACATGCGTGCCGTGCGAAATCTGGTCCATCCTGCCGGCAGGCGGCGCCACGATGCCGTTACGCCGCACGGAACTGTAGGGATTGACAATCTTGGCGGCGAACTCGGGGTGGTCCACATCGAAGAAGCCGTCGACCACGGCGATTTTCACATCCCTGGCGCCTTGCGTGATGTCCCAGGCGTCGTAAGCCTGCACCGCGCCGAAGTACCACGAAAAGTCCTCGTTGGAGAAGCCCGGGTCGGAGGGACGCATTGTTGTGTTGAATATTTCCTCCTCAAACACGATGAAGGAGAAGTCCGAAAGTTTGCGGGGCGCTTCCTGCATGAAGCGGAGGCGTTCGCTCACGGGCAATCCCACCTGCAAGGTGTAGGTGTACATGTTGTAGCTCAGTATCCGATACTCCGCGCCGGGATATTCCTCCTTGAAGCGGCGCACGAAGTCACGCATCGTGTTCTCTCCCTTTTTGTCGAGGATGATGTTCACCACGTTGGCCACGTAGCGGTGTCCGTCGTCGGGGTCTTCCACAATGTCCTCGGCATCGGGCGCCGGAATCACATTGTCCTCAGGGCCGGGCAGGAAGGGGCCGGGGTCGGGCATGTTGGGATTGACAACCGCCGTGTCCGGTTCGGCCACGGGCAGTTTCTCCGGCTCGTACGGTTCATCGGGCTGCACGATTTGTTCTTCAAGTTTTTCCTTATTCTTCTGCCGTCCGCAGCTGCCTGCCAAAGCGCCGAGCAGCAGACACAGTCCCGTGAGAAGCACGAGGAAGAAAAGGAAACGCCACAGCAGGCCGCCGGGTCCCAGGGGGGCGGCACCGCGCAGTTGCTCTCTGAGTTTAAACTTTTTCATATCTTATATATATAAATATGTACAGGCTGCATGCAGGAACATGATATTTACCGGAAACGTCAGCACAGACCGTCGAGAATGACGCGCAGGCGCTCGTTGGCCTCATGGTCGTAGCCGCCCACCTCGTCGCGGGCAATGAAGGAGATGGTCATGTATTCCTTCCACTGGTAGTAACCCTGCTCCACGGCCGGGGTTATGGCCTGCGGGCTCTCGTTGAGCGAGCGGAAAAGGGCGGTGAGTTCCTTTTCGTCGTAGGTGGCTTTGCGGGGCTTCTCTATGTAGTTATAGAGCGGCAGCGAGCGTTTTCCGGCCACCTCCTTGAGCTCCAGACGCTTCTCCTCCGGGAGGAAATGATACCCCAGGTCGTTGACGAAATTATTGATTTCGCTGGCCATGATGTCGGCTATGAAGCTGACGTTGACCGTCGAGAGGTTCACCACGTTGACGTAGCCGGCTATGAGCTGCTCCAGGCGTCCGGGCAACTGCAGCTCGCGGGCGGTGAGGATGATGTTGTCGAGCAGACTGGTCATTACGAGGCTGTCGAACGAGCCCTCGCCGGCCAGTTCGCCCACTATGCCGGGAGAGGCGAGGTGCGACTGCCAGATGCGGAACACGGCCTCGGCTATGAACACGGAGTTGATTTTGCGCTGCCGCACAGGGGCGAAGAGCTTTTTGCTGTCCACACCGCGGCGCGCGAGGTATTCCTGGGCCTCGGCCTTGTCGATGAACCCATACACCTGCATGAGCAGCTGCCAGCGCTCGTCGTCGGTGGCGCAGGCGGCCAGGCGGGGACCGCAGGTGCGCTCTATGATTTCGTAGTTGTGGTAGTCGTGCACCTCCTGCGTGAGTTCGCCGCTGCTGATGATGCGGTGCACCTCGCGGTACACCTCTTTCTCCGTAATCTGGAGGGCCTGGATGAGATGGCCGAAGTAGTAGTTGTCGTCGTTGCAGGTGAAGTCGAGCTCGCGGGCCACGCGGTTGGCCTTGCGCAGGTTCTCCTCAAAACGCTTCTCGGCGTCGGAGTCGTGGTAGAACTCCTGCAGGGCGCCGCGCACGGCACGCTTCACCTCGTTGAGTTTCTCAGTGAAAAGCGCCACACGGCCCTCGCCCATGCGGCGGGCCACAATGGAAAGCTGCTCTACGAGATAGAGCGAGCCGTCGTTGTTGATGGTGGCGGCCACGTCCCACGATTTGGCGGGGTCGGCGAAGAATTTTCTGACGTTCTCGTTCTCTACGAACGACTGCCGCAGCAGGGAGTAGAAGTCGATGTCGCGTCCTTCGTCCTGCACGATGTGTTCCTTCAGCAGACAGCGCACCTCGCTCTTGTTCGTATCGGTGAAACCGCTGTAAAGGTGGTTGCCGTTACCCGTCTCGCTCGAATATTTATAGTCGCGCAGCAAGTAAGTGTTCTTGAAGGTCGCGCCCGGCGCCTCCCAGTTGTGGAACCACATGTCGGGCTTCGCCTGGAAGCACTCGCTGTAGAGAATCTTCATGAAACGGTCGTCCCAGCGCTTGCGCAGCATGGCCTTGTCGTTAAGGGCGTCGTTGGTCATGCGCGCCATATCGGTGTTGAACTTCGTGGCAACGACAAAGAAGGGCGAGCCCTGCAGGCGGGCGATGTTCCGGGCACGCTTTTCGGGCGTGGCACCCACATATTCCTTGATCCATTCGTCGAGGGTAATCCACATCTGCGTCACGGCGTTGTTCATGTAGTCGTGGCAGTAGATGAGTATGTTGACGATGTAGGCTTCGCTGTATTTATTGAAGAGGAAGGCCACCTTGCCGCGCTTCACGATGTTGTCTATCTCGCCGGGTATGTCGGCGGCCTGTATGGAGAGGCGGGGCCGCGCGCCGGGGAAATCCACGAGGTCGTTGTTGCGGAGGATATCCTTGACGATGGCACTCTGGGTGAGTTTGCCGCGCACCTCGGGCGCCACCATGTCCATGCAGTATTCCGAAGTCGTGGCGAGATATTCCTCCTCCACCTTGAAGAGCGTCTCCTTACATACCGCGCTCAGCTCGGCCTTACTCACCGCACGGGCACAGGTCCACTCCCCGCCGCGTGTCTGATAGTGCACATCGGTCACGGCCGACCCCATCACGGGCGGCTGTACGAGCCCTTTGAGGCACTCCACGCCCATGATGGTGTTGTCGTTGTTGAGCACGGCCCCGATAGGCAGATAGGCCTCGCCGCGGTAGTCCAGGCGCGCCAGGCAGGCCAGCAGGCGGTCGAAGAGCGCGCAAAGGGCCGGCTCGTCATACCACAACGGGGCGAAGAGGCGGGGCCACTCCTGCGCAGATACTTTACGCACCACGAGGGCTACCTGCATGAAATAGTCGGAGTTCCAGAGCACTTTCGCCTTGGCACCGACATGGCGCTGCAAGTAGGCCTGCAGCTCCAGGATGTCGTCTTCGATGAGCACGTCCTGCACTTCCGGCCGCGGGGCGTATTCGCGCTGCAACTGCCGGCCAAGCTCTTCGAGTTGCTCCTTTTCCAGCGTCTGGTAGTTGTGCACGTCGTTGAAGTAGCCGTCGCAAAGCACGGCAGCGAGCTCGGCGGGCGAGAGCAACTTGATGTAAACGGGATAGTCGGCCTTGTAGCGTTCAGGATGGCGGCGAAAGGCTGAGAAGCGCGTCACCACGCCGGTGGCCTCGGTGTTGATGGTGGGCGGATTGATACGCTCTATGAAGTCATATTCGCGGCCGTCGGCCTTCACCTTGAAGGGCTCGCCGTTGCGCTGCAGGAGGTTGCTGGTGATATACGACTTGCCCTTCTGGCTCTCGCCGTAGGCCGCTATGCCGGGATTTTCTTCCTCAGCGGCGGCGAGGCGGCGGAGTTTGCCGCGCTGCCGCACCAGTTGCAGGAAGCGCTGTTCGTATTGGTCGGGCACGTTGGCGCGGAGCCAGCCGAGCGCCTTGTCAATGTTATCAATCTGCTGTCGTATGTCTTGGAGGAGCATGGGGGTGTCTTTGGTTAGGTGAAGGAGTTGCGTGATAAGATGCGGGGGCGCGCCGGTGCGTCAGAGCGAGAGTTCGAACTCCCCCTTGTCAAGCCAGTACTTGCCGTCGTCGGCCAGCGACTGCTGCACAATTTCCACGGCGCCGGCGGGCATGGTGTTGCCCATAGCGTCGGTCACCTCGTCGACGGTGAGGGCCTCGCGGTCTTCGTGGAAGTTGCGCGAGAGACACAGGCGGAGCATCGTGCGCGAGCTGTTGTTGTAGATGGCATAGAGGGCGCGGGCCTGGTAGGCACTGTCGTCGAGCTGCTTGCAGCCCACAAAGGCCGGAAACACGTGCACATCGAGCATCGCCGACGAGCGTTCGGGCGAGAGGAACGACTCCTTCACCTGTTGCGTGCGGGGGTTGTAAAGGCCCAGATAGTTGGACGTGGGCTTCATGTCCCTTGCCATGCGCGAGAGGTCTACCACCAGTCCGTTGAAGCCGGTGTGCGAGGCCGTGTAGCCTACCATGGCGCCGACGGCCACCACGCTCTTCTGGTCGAAGAAGTAGCCCTGCCCGTCGGCAAAGGGGTACCACGTGCCCACGCGGTAGTCGTTGAGCCGGATGAGGCGGTCGGGCGAGAGGGGATAGTATTTGATGAAGAGCTCGGTGATTGTGTCGAGCGAGGTGGGCCGGCCTGCGAGGATGAGCACATCCACGTGGTAGGCGTAGAGCACTACGGAGAGCTGCTTCATGAGCGGCTCGAGCACGGTTTTCACGTCGGCCGCCACGTGGTCGGGGTCGTAGCGCCACTCCAGCTCCTCGAAGCGGAAGCCGAAGTGCCGTTCGAAACTGTCGAGCAGATAGGCCGCGGGCTTCACGTCGGTGAATATCTCGTCGAAGGCGTAGATGCGCGAGGGGCGGTTGCAACGCAGCAGTTCGAGCAGTTTCTGGGCGATGGGCACAGACACCTGCGTGTTGAAGTCGTTGCGGTTGCGGCGTGCGGCGGCGTCCTGCAGGTTGGTGTCGGCCCCGAAGAAGTCGTGCAGCAGGTTCGAGGCCAGGCGCGCCACGGCCTGCCGGCGCGTGTCGGCGTCGGGGGCGTTGAAAATGTCGTCGGCACGCATGCGATACACCTCATAGGGCAGCCCCGCGCCCTGCAGGAAGGGCTGGCTGCGCAGCTGGTCGTCGGTCATGGCCTGCAGGCGGCCCTGCAGCGCGCTGCCCACACAGCCCAGCGCGGGCGACTCGTGCGGATCGCCCTCGATGACGAAGGTCTGTATGAGTTTGCGCAGGATGTCGTCGCCAGCCAGGTAGAAGCTGTCCCAGTATTTGGGTATGGGAATGATGCGCGCCCCCTGCGTGCCCTCGTACCGGTAGGCACATATCATGAGGTCGGTGGTGCCGGCACCTATGTCGATGGAACCGACGGTGAGGGCCTTGCGGGTGTATCCCTCCTCGGCCAGTTCGGGGCGCACGTGCCCTTTGAGCTCGAAGAAGTTGCCTATCTCGCCGGCGTAGCGCTGCGCCATTTCGGCGTAGAGATACACGAGCTGACAGCAGGAGGCTTCGTCGTAGGTCCACACGCGCTGCGAGTCGTCGTAGGCGTCCTTCACGCGGAGGGCGCCGGGCGCGGGCTCCACGTTGATGGGCCGCAACGCGGCGTTGAGCTTCATCATGGCCTTCCAGGCGTTTTCGGCGGCGCGGCGCAGCACGATCTGCTCGCTCACGGGCATGGCTGTGGGGCAGGTCAGGATGACGTTGCGCAGGAAGCGGCGGCAGTTGATGTCGCCGTGCTTGTTGCGGAAGCGGGTGCTGTTCATCTGCACCAGGGCCTGCTGGAGCACCTCTATCATGACGAAGGTGATGAGCGAGCCGCGGGCATAGCGGTTGCTGAGCTGATGGTTTTCGGTGTCGATGAAGTTTCCGTCGGCGTCGAACTGCTGCGAGAGTCCCTCCACGTACACATTGTTGTCAATGCCTACGTTGGCGGGGTCGTCCACCGACACGAGGTTCTGCCACTGCCCTGCGAAGGGTTTGCGGTCCCACAGGTAGCGCTTGGGACTGGAGTAGTTGGTGTGCAGCTCGTGCAGTCCCAGTTCCTGCCGCGAACGGTACACGAGGCGGCGGGCCTCCTCGCCCACGCGCACAAAGCTCTTCCAGCTGAAGAGGTCTTCGGGCAGACTGATGGCGCCGCCGAAGTCGGCCTTGCGGAACACGATGCGCATGTCGAAGGGGCCGCTGTGCGTCTGCGCGGGGTCGGTCAGGTCGCGCAGTTCCAGCATCATGGCCTTCGTGAAGTCGCCTTCCTCGAAGAGCACGCCGCAGGTGCGCGAGTTACCGATGTCGAGCACCAGGTCGACACCCACTTCGCGCGCCGTGCCGCTGTAGAGCTGCACTTCGGGGGCGGCGCCCGAGAGGCGCAGATAGTTCACGAAGTAAACGTACCACGCCAGGCAGCGGAAGGCCGAGACCGCGCCGCCAGCTTCGGGCTGGAGCTGCACGCCGAGGAGTTCGAGCAGATAGGCCGAGAAGGCATCCTGCCCTTCGGCCACGGAGAGAAATCCCATCAGCTCGTCGGCCTTGGTGCTCAGCGAGAAGTTCTTGACGCCCTCGCCCTCGTCGTAGAAGCAGGGGCGCAGCACGGAGAGGGGGTCGGACGAGGTGGTGGTGTCGAAAGCCCAGGTCAGTTTGTAGCGCTTGTTGCCGCGCTTCGAGCCCTCGCCCGTGCAGGTCATCTTCACGCGGCACCAGCCGGTGGGATAGCCGGCGGTCATACCGCTCTCGCCTGCCTCGAACATGGGCATGGGGAGCCAGTGGCCGAGCACGAGGTCGAGCAGCGGCACCCGCACGTGCGGGTTGGCCGGATCGGGCACGCGCATGGCCTCAAGCGAGGCGATGCTGAAGAGCTCGGCATCACCGTCCTTGAGCGTGGTGAAGAGCAGGGTGGAGAGGCCCTCCCTGACAACGGGCACACCGGCGTCGTCAAGTTTCTCGTCGCCGGTGGGCGAGAGCGCCAGGGCACCGGTGCTCTGGCGCAGTTCGCCGAGGGGCACATACACGCCCTCTGCCGCATTCTGGCAAAGGAGGTCGAAAACGATATCTCCGGTCATCAGGTCCGACATTTCACAAAATGAATATTTCAGCAAGCGTCCGCCCCGCAGCGTGAGCGGTTCGGAGGGATTGAGCTCAACTTCCCGTGTCGTGAAGTGAAGGCCTGTATTGGCGATAAGGTGTTCCATAATGTTCGTTTCTTAAAAACTTTCCAAGGCGCGGGCCCGGATAATATCTTATGCCACAAAAATACATATTTTATACTTACAAATGACTAAATATCACAGAAAAATTACCAGGCCGCACCCGCGCCCCGCACCACCTGTGCGGACACGGAATCCGCACAAGCGGCGGTATTCGGCACACAAGTGGCGCGATACGGCCGGCAAGTGGGTGTCAAGAAAAAAATGCCGGCCGCGCCGAACGCACCGGGCGCCGGGCGGGCGGCAAGCGGCGAAAAGGCGGCAAACGGCGGTGCCGGAACCGCCCGCCGCAGGAGCGACTTTAACGTTTTTAACCTTCTGCAACGTTTTCAGACTATATATTTGTTAAAAAACATTATTGGTTTTAAGCCGGGAATAAGTCGCTGCGGGCCCCTGATACCCGGAAAACAAAAAGGATTACTTGCATTTTCAACGCGGGTAAGTGCATTTTTCACGGCAAGTAGTGCTTTTTAAACGGCAAGTAATGCTTTTTCCCGAAAACCACTACTTGCTTTTCGGGAAACACCCCGCAAGGCGACAAAAACGAGGGACGGACTCCTGTAAGTCCGCCCCTCGGCTAATGCAAATATACAACATTTTCAAGCCGGAAGCAAATAGTGTTAAAATGACACCTGGCCCCGCAGACGGGGCCAGGCCGCAGCCTCACTCACGGGTGAGCAGCCACACCTCGGCCTCGGCGCGGCGGGCGTCGCGCTCAGCCTCCATCCACTGCATGCGGGCATCGTAGCAAAAGGAGAGTTCGAGCAGATAGTCGAGCAGCGACAGACGCTCCAGCTCGAGGGCCCGGCGCAACAGCGGGGCGTTGTCGGCCGCAGCCAGTTCGCGCCCCAGGCGGTCGGCCGTGGCGCGCAGTGCCAGAGCCTCGGCATAGCGCTGCCCGAGCCGGGCATCAAGGCGGGCCGCCCGGTCGTCGCGCTGCAACTCGGCCAGCACCAGCTGGGCGCGGCTCTGGGCCGTGCGGCGCCGGCCGCTGCCCCAGAGCGGCACGCTTAGTCCCAACGAGACACCGCTGTGGCCCTCGCCCTTGATATATTCACCGGCAAACCCTACCGACAGGGCGGGCAACGCCTCGGTGCGGCTCAGCCGCAAGCGGGCCCGCTGCAGCTCCACCGCGGCCTCGGCGGCCCGCAGTTCGGGAGTGGCCGGCAGGGCGGTGCGGAGGTCGGCCAGCGGCGGCAACGGGTGGTCTACGTAGAGGGTGTCGTCCCACACCACGGGCCGGCCGCCGGCCAGGCGCTGCAACTCCTGGCGCAGCTGTCCGCGGGCCACCTCGGCCCGGCGCAGTTGGGTGGCTGTGAGCGAGGCGTTGAGGCGCATCTTGTTTACATCCAGCTGATTTACAGAGCCGTTGTCGCGGCGACGCTCGCACAGGGCCGCCACTTCGTCGGCATCGGCCTTGCGGCGCGCCAGTTCGGCACACAGGCGGTTGTAGTAGCTCAGTTCGGTAATCACGCGCTCGGCCTCGGCCATCACCTCGCGGCGCTGCACCTGGCAGTCGCCCTGCGACACATCGCCGCTCAGACGGGCCACCTGGCGGCGGCGCCCGCTCAGCACTCCCCAGTCGAGCTGCTGCGTCACCTCCACGTTGCGCCGCGCCGGTACGCCCTGAGGCGAGCCCCACAGATAGGCCAGCCCCACTTCGGGGTCGGGCAGGCGCAGGGCGGCGCGCTCACCGGCGCGGTCGGCCTCCACCTGCTGGCGCAAGGCACGGAGCGTCGTGTTGTGGCGGTCTATGCTGTCGAGCAGCGCGCGGTAGCGCTCTCCCACCCCGGTCTGCGCCACGGCCGCGGCGGGGTGCAGGAACAACATTATCAGCAGTAAGGGCAGCGCTACGGGGCGTGCGCACATTATTATATATAGGAGTCGTTTCATATCAATGTCAGTTGTTTTCTTCATTTTCTGCCGGCAGTCCGTCGGCTTCTCCGGCACCGGAGCCATGCGGCGGACGGCGGCAATAACGGCGGTAAATGACAGGAATCACTACCAGATTAAGCAGCGTGCTGGTGAGCAGTCCGCCCAGCATCACCACGGCCATGGGGCTCTGTATCTCGTTGCCGGGAAGGTCGTAGCCGATGATGAGCGGTATGAGGGCGAGCCCCGAGGTCAGAGCGGTCATGACGATGGGCAGCAGGCGGTCGGCCGAACCGGCGGCGATGCTGTCGTCGAGCGCCATGCCGCGGCGGCGCAGTTCGTTGTAGCGGTCCACAAGGAGCATGCCGCCGCGCGTGGCTATGCCGAAAAGCGAGATGAAGCCGATGATGGCGGGAATACTCAGGTCGGCGCCACTCACCCACAGGGCCAGCACGCCGCCGGCCAATGCGAGGGGCAGGTTGAGCAATACGATGACGGCCTGGCGCCACGAGCGGAACTGCATGAAGAGCAGCAGCAGAATGACGGCCACGCTCACGAGCGAGAGCAGCAACAGGGTGCGCGACGCCGCAGCCTCGCTCTCAAACTGTCCGCCGTATTCCACACGATAGTCGGCGGGCAGCTCCACACGCTCAGCTATGCGCCGCCGCATGTCCTCCACCACCGAACGGAGGTCGCGGCCGGCGGCGTTGGCCGACACTACGATCTTGCGCTCGGCGTTCTCACGGTTAATGACATCGGGGCCGGCGGCCGACACCACCTCGGCCACCTCGCCAAGCGGCACGCTCCGCCCGTCGGCGGCCACTACGGGCATTTCGCACAGGGCCTCCATGCTGCCGCACACGGCGGTGTCCATCCGTACGGCCAGGTCGGTTTGCCGGCCGTCCTCGTAGACCTGCGACACCACTTCGCCACCGGTGGCCACGCGCACATACTGCGCGAACTCCGGCAAACTGATGCCAAAGGCGGCGAGCAGGTGGCGGCGGGGCCGGATGGTGATCTGCGGCCGCTCCACCTGCTGCTCCACGTTGAGGTCGGTGAGGCCTTCCACCTCGGCTACGGCGGCTTTTATCTCGTTGCCGATGGCAAAGAGGCGGTTGAGGTCGGGACCGAACACCTTTACGGCAATGTTGGCACGGGTGCCGGAGAGCATGGCGTCGATGCGGTGCGATATGGGCTGGCCTATCTCCACACTCACGCCGGGCAGTGCCGAGAGCTTGCGGCGCAGTTCGGCGGCCACCTCCTCCCGGCTGCGTCCGTCGAGCTCGAAGGGCGCTTCGATTTCGCTGACGTTCACGCCCAAGGCATGCTCGTCGAGCTCGGCGCGACCGGTTTTGCGGGCCACGGCCTTCACTTCGGGCACGGAGAGCACCAGGCGCTCGGCCCGGCGGCCTATGCTGTCGCTCTCCTCGAGCGAGAGGCCGGGCAGCGCGCTCACGTTGATGGTAAACGAACCCTCATTGAAGGGCGGCAGGAAGGAACGCCCCAACAGGACCATCCCGCCCACGGTGAGCAGCGTGAGGAGCACGACACCGGCCGCTACGGCCCGGCCGCGGTGAAGCAAGCGCCACAGCAGCCGGCGGTAGCCCTCTTTCAGGCGCTCCACCCACCGCGGACTTTTCAGTTCGCCGCGACTGCGCCCCAACAGGCCGTAGCACAACACGGGGGTGAGCGTCAGCGCCACAAAGGTGGAGGCGAAGAGCGACACGACGAAGGCTACGCCCAGAGGTACGAGCAGGCGCCCTTCCAGTCCGGAGAGGAAGAAAAGGGGCAGGAAACTGACCACAATGATCAGGGTGGAGTTGAGGATGGGCAGACGCACCTCGCACGAGGCGGCGCGCACCACCTCTGCCAGCGGTTGCCGCGCGCCGGGGGGCAGCTGGCGGTTCTCACGCAAGCGGCGGAACACGTTTTCCACATCCACGATGGCGTCGTCCACCAGCGACCCTATGGCGATGGCCATGCCGCCTATGCTCATGGTGTTGATGGTGAGGCCCATGAGGCGGAGCACGATGACCGACACGAACAGGGAGAGCGGAATGCTTACGAGCGATATGAACGTGGTGCGGGTGTTCATCAGGAAGATGAAGAGCACGAGAGCCACAAAGAGGCCGCCCTCCACGAGCGATTTCCGGATGTTCGACACGGAGGCGTCGATAAACGACTGCTGGCGGTAGAGGTCGGTGCGCACCTTCACGTCGGGCGGCAGGGCGTTGCCAAGGCGGGCCACGACGCTGTCGAGACGGCGGGTGAGGTCGAGGGTGGGCACGCCGGGCTGACGCGTCACGGTGAGCAATACGCCGTGGCGCCCGTCGACCGAGGCCACGCCGGTGCGGGGCTCCTTGGCCCCCACGCGCACCTCGGCCACGTCGGCCAGCATCACGGGGCGTCCCTGCGGGTCGGTCTTCACCACAGCGCGGCCCATTTCGGCGGGGTCGGTGGTGGCGAGCAGGCCGCGCACGATGTATTCGTTACCATACTCATTGAGCACACCGCCGCCCGCATTGAGGTTCATGCGGTCGGTGGCCGCGAGCACCTGGCCGAGCGTTACGCCGTGGTGACGCATGCGGCCGGCGTCGAGCCGCACCTGGTATTCGCGCACATCGCCGCCGAGCACGGCTACCTGCGCCACGCCGCCGGCAGCGAGCAGGCGGGGCCGCAGCGTCCAGTCGGCCAGGGTGCACAGCTGCCGGGCCGATGTGCTGTCGGCCGTGAGGCCCACGAAGAGCACTTCGCCCATGATCGACGACTGCGGGCCGAGGGTGGGCCGCCCGATGCCGTCGGGCAGGCTCTCGGCCACGGTGGCGAGTTTTTCCGACACGATCTGCCGGTCGCGGTAGATGTCGGTGTCCCAGTCGAACTCCACCCACACCACGGAGAAGCCGTTGGTGGAGGAGGAGCGCACGCGGCGCACACCGGTGGCACCGTTGACGGCGGTTTCTATGGGGAAGCTCACGAGGTGTTCCACCTCTTCGGCAGCCATGCCGCCGGCTTCGGTCATCACCACCACGGTGGGGGCGTTGAGGTCGGGAAACACATCTACTTCCATGCGCCAGGCCGTCCAGCAACCCGCTACGAGCACCAGGAAGGCGACAAGCACCACCACGAGGCGATTGCGCAGGGAGAAGGATATGATCTTATCGAGCATAATGTTTTCTTGTTTATAATAATTATGTATAGGAACATGGGGCGCGGCGGAGCCGCGGGATCAATGATTGTGGGAGTGCCCTTCGGGTATGTTGCCGGAGGCGGCGGCCAGGCGCACCTTCACGGCGCCGCGCGTCACCACCTTGTCGCCGGGACGCAGGCCGCCGGTGATTTCGCGGCGCAGGCCGTCGGTGGCGCCCACGGCTACTTCCTGCTTGCGGAAGGAATGGGCGGAGGTCTGCACATACACGTAGTGCAGGCCCTGCTCCTCGGTCAGGGCACCGACGGGCACACTGACGACGCCCTGGCGCTCCGCGCCGCGGAGCCACACCTCGGCGTAGCTGCCGGGGGCTATGCCGGCGGCGTTGTCAAACTCAAACACAACGGGCACATAGGTGCCGTCGGCCGAGCCGCCACCGCCGCGCGAAAGCAGGCGGCCGCCCAGGGCGGCGAGGTCGTAGGGCCGCCCGGCGCCGACGGGGCGGAAAGTGGCGCCGGCCACTTGCGGCAGGAAGGCGGCGTGGCGCAGGGGCACATCGGCCCGCAAGCGCAACCGGCGGTCGCGCACCACGGTGGCCAGGGGCTGCCCCGCGGCCACATAGTCGCCGCTCTTCACGAGCAGTTCCTTCACGTAGCCGGCCTGCGGCGCGGTCACGGTGCGGCGGCGGGCGCCCAGGCTGGCGGCGGCGGCCCGGGCCGTGTCGTAGCGGCGGCGGGCTTCCTCAAGCTCGCGGGCTGTAGCCAGGCCCTCGGCCACGGCGCGGCCCACGCGCCGGTAGTCGGCCTCGGCCGCAGCCAGTTCGGCGCGGGCGCCGGCGGCGGGGTTGCCGTCGGCCATCGGGGCGGCCGACACCTCGAAGAGGGCCTGCCCGGCGCCGACGGCAGCGCCTTCGGCCAACGCTTCCCCGACGGGGGTCACGATGCCGGCCATGGTGGCGGCCACGGTGGTTTCGCCGGCACGGGTGGGTTCCACACGGCCGTTCACGGCCACGATTTGGGCGAAAGTGCCGGGGCGGACGGTCTCGACGGTGAAACCGGCCTGGTGCACCAGTTCCTCGGGCACAACGATGTCGCCTTCGGCATGCCGGTGGGTTTCGGCGTTGCCTTCAGCCTCGCCGTGATGATGCCGGCCGCAGCCGGCCAGGAGCGGAACAGCGAGCAGAATACTGAGAGTGAGGGAGTTTCGTAACATATACGGTAAGAATGTTTCTAAGGGTTATTTTCTCAATGTGCAAAGATAACACCTGGCGCGTGCAAACGGGTTGCAAAATGACGGCGCGCGGCGGACTGACGGTGCAAAAGGCGCATGGTTCTGCGGCAAACATTTGCTGGTTCGGTTAATTCTTACGACCTTTGCAGGCAAATATCCTTACAAATAACATTTTTATGAAAAAAATCCTGACATTATGCGTAGCCCTGCTCACGGCGGCCACGCTGGCCCGTGCCGACGAGGGCATGTGGTTTCTCAAACTGATGAAGCAGCAGCACCTGGAGGACTCGCTCCGGAAGGCGGGCCTGCAACTGCCGCCCGAGGCGCTCTACGACGAGACGGCGCCCTCGCTGCGCGAGTGTATTGGCATATTCGGCGGCGGCTGCACGGGCGAGGTGGTGTCGGCCGACGGCCTGGTGCTCACCAACCACCACTGCGGCTTCAGCTACGTGCACGAGATGAGCGGCATCGGCCACGACTACATGAAGGACGGCTACTTCGCCCGCAGCCGGGCCGAGGAGCTGCGCACCCCCGAGAGCCTCACCTTCACCTTTGTGGTGCGGGTGGTGGATGTGACCGACTCCATCAACGCCCGCGCGGCGGCGGCAGGTGCCGACGCCTACACGGCGCAGAGCCAGGCCTTCCTGCAACCCTTTGCCGACAAGGCGCTCAAGACCAGCGACCTCGCGGGCAGGAAGGGCATGAGCGCGCAGGTGGTTCCCTTCTTCGGGGCCAACCGTTTCTACCTGTTCTTCCAGCAGACGTTCTACGACGTGCGCCTGGTGGCCAACCCGCCGCACAACATCGGCCAGTTCGGCGGCAACTCCGACAACTGGATATGGCCGCGCCAGAACGCTGACTTCGCGCTCTTCCGCATCTATGCCGACAAAGACGGCCAGCCGGCGCCCTACGCCGAGACCAACGTGCCTCTGCGCGTCAGCAAGTTCCTCCCCATCTCGCTGCGCGGCATGGACGAGGGCGACTACACGATGATCATGGGCTTTCCCGGCCGCACGAGCCGTTACCTCACGGCCTCGGAGGTGGCCCTGCGCTGCCAGAGCCAGAACGCGCCCATCGTGCTGGCGGGCAACCCGCTGCTGGCCTACTACAAGAACCTGATGGACCGCAGCGACGAGCTGCGCCTGCTGCTCGAGGACGAATACTTCTCGTGGGGCAACAGCATCAAGAACTTCGGGGGCATGAACGAAGCGGTGGAGAAGACGGGCCTCATGGCCGTCAAGCGGCAGGAGGAGGCGCAGTTCCGCGCGTTCGCCGCCCGCAGCGGCAAGGCTGAGTATCAGGACATCATCGAGCGCATCGACGCGCTCTGCAAGGCCTATGCCGACACGCTCCACGACTACTCGCTGGCACGCATCGCCCTGCTCGACCAGGACTTCTTCGTCAGCCCCGTAGCCATCGACGCCTATGCCGAGAAACTGCCCGGGCTGCGCAAGGACAAAGCGGCGCTCGAGGAGGCCCGCCAGGCGCTGCTGCAACGCTGCCTGCTGCGCACCGACTCCACGCGCCAGGCCATAGCCCTGGGCAAGGCGCGGCTGCTCACGCCCTACTTCGTGAAGCACCGCCGCCTCACGGCGGCTCCGGCCTGCCTCGCGGAAGGGGCCGACACCGACGCGCTCTTCGACGCCGTCTTCAACCGCACGATATTCACCGACAGCCTGCGCCTGGCCGAGGCCTTGCGCAAGAACAAGCTGGAGCGCCTCACCGCCGACCCGCTCTACCGCTACTGCCGCGACCTCACGGACTATCTGAACGGCACCTTCAAGGGCATGGGCGGCTACACGGCGCGCCGGGCCGACCTTGACCGCACCTACGTGCGCGGCCTCTGCGAGATGTACGACTGGACAAAGGCGCCCGACGCCAACTTCACGCTGCGCATGACCTACGGCCACGTGACTGACCTCAAGCCGCGCGACGCCGTGCGCTACGACTGGCGCACCGTGCTCGACGGTATGTTCGAGAAGGAGAGCCGCACGGAGAGCGACTATTTCGTGAACGAACGCCTGCGTGAGCTCTACCTCGCCGGCGACTACGGACGCTATGCCCGCGAGGACGGCAAACTGCCCACGTGCTTCCTCTCGAACAACGACATCACGGGCGGCAACTCGGGCAGCGGCGTGCTCAACGCCCGCGGCGAACTCATAGGCCTGGCCTTCGACGGCAACATCGAGAGCCTCTCGAGCGACCTGCGCTTCAACCCGGCCCTGCAGCGCTGCATCAACGTCGACATACGCTACGTGCTCTTCATCATCGACAAGTTCGGCGGCGCCTCCTACGTGCTCGACGAGCTCGACATACGCCAGTAACGGCACTGACAGCAGAAGGGGGCGCCCGCTCCCCTCCTGCCCTCCTCCACAGAAAGTTCTCCGCGGCCCGGCATGAACTGCGCCGCGGGGAGCTTTCTTAAACAATACAGCAACATTATCTTTCCGAAAGTTGTGTGATATATCAACTTTTCAACGTATCTTTGCAGACATGAAGCAAGAAAGAAAAATCTTATTCTACAAAGATTATTTCATCACCTTCTACCGCTCATTGGACAAAGGTGCACAGAAGAAGCTCGACTACGTTTTGGGGATGCTCAAAATACAGGAACGTGTCAACGAACGGTTCGTAAAATTCATTCGCGACGGAATTTACGAAATAAGAGCCGGACACAACGGATGTATTTACCGCGCATTCTTCATTTTCGACGAAGGTAACATCATCATGTTATTCAACGGTTTTCAGAAAAAGACCACCCGGACACCGGCCAACGAGATAGAAAAAGCACTGGAACTTAAAAAGGAATATTATGCAGGAAAGAAATGACATAGGCAGCTTCGACGCCATTCTTGACGAGAAATACGGGAAAACAGGCACCCCCCGACGAGATGCATTCCACCGGGAGGCCTACTCCTATTGCGTGGGACAAATCATCTGCAACGCCCGCAAGGAGGAACACATGACGCAGTCAGACCTGGCCCGGAAAGTAGGAACCGACAAAACCTACATATCACGCATTGAAAAAGGGCTGGTAGAACCGGGTGTCGGCCTCTTCTTCCGCATCATCGACGCTCTCGGGCTCAAAATCGACATAGTGAGACCGCTGATGTAGGTAACCTCGCTTTTCCGCACATACCGCTTCCCCTCTCTCCTACAGCTCCCCGCGGCCCGACACGAACTGCGCCGCGGGGAGCTTTTTATGTGCCGGCTCCTCACCCGGTCGTTGTTCCCGCGCGCATGCGTATTATCGCGCGCGAAAAGGTTTTTCATGTTTTATCATTCAGCAGACCGCAAAAAGCTGGCACACAATCATTTCAGCTGAAAGATATATCATTTTCCCATTCAGGCACCACAGCGGCCATCCACAGTCTGGGCCGGCAGAAGAAAGTCCGTACCGGGAGGATGAAAAGCATTACTTGGAATTTTAAAAGTCCGTATTCGCGGAAAAACTCCAAGTAATGTTTTTAAAATTCCAAGTAATGCTTTTTCCACCATAACATAAAGGCGCGGCACCGGCCCGCCCTGACTACCCCGTCAGTCTCCACGTCTCGCCCCAATCCGCTCATCCTTCAGCGCAACTTTCTATATTCCATCTATTTACGACACACTGAATGATAAAACATTGAATACCTTTCCGCGCGTGCGTTTTATGCGCGCACGCGCGAAAAGCCCCATTCAGCGCAGACGCAACCCTCACCTCACCCGGCAGGCCGGAAAACAAATATTGCCGCCCGGAGTCGCACATGGCCTCAGTCGACTCACCCGATTTCATGTCCGGCCTTCTTCGTGCGGAGTTTCGGATATTTGTAGCCGACTTGTCCGCTTTATGTCCGGCTTTTGCGTCCATACGGTCTTGCCACTCCCTCTATACGCGCGTATAGGTCCGGTAGGTGACGACGTATTCGCCGAACAATTCCAAGTAAGTTTTTCAGCACCGCCCGATTTCATGTCCGGCCTTTGAGCGGAGAAGACCGCGGAGCGGTCAGGTGATGTTAACCCGGCATAAGGCGACCGCAGGGAGGCGCCATGCCGGGATGGATGTAGGCGATAAACGCACCCCGGAGGGTGTGCCGTAACAAGGGAAAGGGACGGGGACGGGAACTGATTGGAGGAAAGTTTGCGCTGACGGCACACCCTCCGGGGTGCTTTCTCTTTTCACACCATAGCCCCCGGGAGTCGCCTCCCTCCGGTCGGCTCGCCCGGGGTTAACATCACCCGACCGCTCCGCGGTCTTCACCGCGCGAAGTATCACATGGCCGCAGCCACTTCGCCCGATTTCATGTCCGGCCTTTGAGCGGCGAGGACCGCGGAGCGGTCAAGTGATGTTAACCCGGCATAAGGCGACCGAAGGGAGGTGCCATGCCGGGATAGGAGTGGGCGATAAACGCACCCCGGAGGGTGTGCCGTGACAAGGGAAAGGCAAGGAAAAAGACCGGAAGAGCGGAAGCGGCAAAGGGACGAGAACTGACTGGCAGGAACTGATTGGCGGAAGTTTGCGCTGACGGCACACCCTTCGGGGTGCTTTCTCTTGGGTGTCGTAATCCCCGGGTGTCGTCGTCCTTCGTCCTCCTTACCCGGGGTTAACATCACCCGACCGCTCCGCGGTCTTCATCGCGCAGAGTATCGTCTGGTCGCCGCTGCCCTATTTGCTTATATCCGCCTTCTTCGTGGCGGCAAGTGCCTCGCCCGGTTTCCTTCCTGCTTTTGAGCGATGCCGACCGCTCCGCAATATTCCCCGTGAGGAGTCGCGCATGACCGCAGCCGCTGCACTCGATTTCATCTCCGGCCTTTGAGCGGCGAAGACCGCAGAGCGGTCAGGTGATGTTAACCCGGCATAAGGCGACCGAAGGGAGGCGCCATGCCGGGATAGGAGTGGACAATAAACGCACCCCGGAGGGTGTGCCGTAGCAGGGAAAGGGAGGGAGAGAAGAAAGAGCCGGAGAGCGAAAGCATCCCCGCCTCGCCTCAGCCACCTTCGTTTGGAAGAACTAAAATATCCCGACAATACCTTCATTGCCTTGCCCCACGTCTCCGTACCGCTCCTCTTACAGACAGTAATGATACCGCTCCTGACACTTTTCCGGCTCATTACTTTGCTATCAGTGAAATAAGTAGTAATTTTGCAGATAGAACAATAGATACCTGTAATGACAAGCCACGACATACATACTCGTTACATCCCAATCGGATATGCCATTGTCTGGGGAGTAGGATTACTCCTGTCATTGTTTGGCCTCACCCTCCTCGATGCCGGCAGCCATTCAGACAGGTTCATTTATTTGTTTTCCGCCTATTGCGTGTTCCTGATATTTCTTGGAGAGGTCGTTTTAAGTTTCGCAGACATAGCCTCCACTCATGAAAAGGACAGGATAAAAGGTACCGTGTTCTGGCTGTTTGCACGATTTTTCATCATAATCATCTCCACATTAGCGGTTTCCTTCTTGTTTTATAAATTTGAAGCCCCATGGCTGTTGTATCTCTTAGCCGGCATCATGTGTTGGCTGAAGTGGGAGATATCGAATCTGAACAACAATATGGGCAAATACATGATCAAGGAGGAAGGACTGAACCTGATAGGCAACAAATTCAGAAAAGCATGACCACATACTCATACATATTACTGACAACGGCAGGCCTGGCCCTGTTGTTCTTCCTGGGGTATTGCGGCCGCATTATCAAGAGTTTGAACAACAACCGGGGCGAAGCGCGGAGAGAGAACAAAAGGAGCCTGTTTCCCCTGGCATGTGCCGGCACATACGTTCCCGGCGTCAGCGCGGAAGGCGCCTCCGCGTCAATAAGCGCCAACCGCTTCTACACCCCCGAGGGAATGGAAATAAATCCGGGCGCATACCGCCAGTTCGTCGTGTCGGGCAATTCCATGTCGCTCTGCGGCATTTACGACAGGAACCTTCTCTTTGTGAACAAGGACTTCAGCGCGGACAAACTGACTGACTTGCCTGAAATTCTTATCATAAAGCGCAGGGACGCACAGCCCCGCGAAATAAAGTACAAAGTGCGCAGGGCCTGGAAAAAATGCACCGTGACAGACGATCTGGCCGCCATACTGAAGCAAATAACCGAGGACGCCAGGTTCAAGTCTGTTATGAACGCCGACAAATGCCCGTCGCGGGAGGTCTTGGTGGATGACTTTTTCAACACCCGCCTGCAGAGATACAAGGAGAACTTTCCCGACGCGGAGAAGGAGAAATCGGAATTCCGTGACATCATCATATCCACAACATGGCACACCGACAACGAGAAAGGCATCCGCTTTTCCATTCATCCGGTAAAAGATGTTGTAGGTGTTGTTGAATATTCATTTACAGTGCCTCAGAATCTTTTGAACTAAGATTGCCGAAAGCACATAAAGCTCGTGGGCTTTTATGTGCTTTTGCACTAAAATAGCCTCCAAGCCCACACACGAAAGCTGAAGGACACAAGACAATTCACATTATTTTTACTTCATAAAACTACAAATGTTATGAAAAAAATCTACACATCACGAGTATTCCTTACTCTATGTATGATTACCCTTTTCAGCCTAATTGGGGGGGTAAATGAGGCGCTGGCGCAAACGGAGAAGACTATAACGCTTGACTTCGAAGGCACAGGTACTTTCCCCTACAATGAAGATTGGACTGCGACCAATTTCGCTTCGTTTACTGCAACTAGCTTCACAAACCAGAGACCTGGCTCTAATTGTGCTTCTACAAACGCAAAAACAACGGCAACACTGCAATATAATAAAAAGTTATTGGGAATAACTAAAGTTGCATTTTACATGGCTAAGAACACTACAAATGCCAACGCCGCAAAATTCATTGTAGAAACATCTGAAAATGGAACAACATGGAAGCAAATAGGAACTGACGCGAATGTTGCTGGAATTTCTAGTAAAAAGACATGGGTAGAATATACAACATCATTAGAAAACCCCGTTGATGGTTATATCAAAATCTCATATTCAGGTAACACAGCAGTTCGCCTCATCGACGACATCACCATTACTTATACCGGCGGCGAAACTACCGACCCAACCACGAACACCATTACTTTCACGCCGGCAACAGGTACGGAACTTGTAGCCGCGCAAAACATCACGCTCAAGGCCGCCATTGAAGGCTCCGCCATTTATTACACCACCGATGGCACCGAGCCTACCACAGCCTCAGCTCAATACACCGAGAATGGTATCTTCGTCAGCAAGAACAATACCACTATCAAGGCACTCGCCGTAGCCGAAGGCATTGACGACGTAAAGGCCGAAGCCACCTATACCATCAAGCCCGAACAGCCTGTGTTCAGCAAGGCTTCCACCACTTTCAAAGATCCCTTTGAACTTGAACTTTCTCTACCCACTTCCGCCGGCGAAGGCGCAAGCATTCACTACGCCATCGACGGAACAGCCACGGCCGAATCTGCTCTCTACGAAGGTCCCATCACCATTAAAGGCACCAATGAGGGTGAAAAAATCACTGTGCACGCCGTAGTGGTAGACCAATACGGCAACGTGGGCAAAGAAAAGTACAACACATTCACTTATACAGACAAAATTGTATTTGACTTTAACGAACTTGCAGCTAAATACAATATTAAGCCAAACGGCGCTAACAACGTTGAATCCAACATTGATGGTATACCAATGGAAGTAGGAGGCGTAATATTTAAAACTACTCCGACAAAAACAAAAAACTTGTACAATCAAATTTGGACAGACTATACTCTCAGAGTATATAAAAACGGCGGAATTACAATAACTGCTCCTGCCGGATATTTACTGAAAGACATAAATTTCACCGTAACATCAGGAGAGATCAAAGATACAACAGACTTAAATTCTAAGGTTTATACCGCATCCTTTGATAAGGAAAAGATATTTTTCAAAACCATCACGGTCACCTTGGTTGAAGGTGAGAGCATCACGATAGGTTCTACCCTCTACAGCACCCTCTGCCTCGACAAGGCCTACACCATGCCAGAAGGCCTGCAGGGCGCCCTGGTCAGCGTGAAAGACAAAGTGCTCACCGTGGACTACATGTATGAGGCAAACGACATTGTGGCCGCCGGCATGCCCCTGCTCATCAAGGCCGACGAGGCCAAGGAATACACGCTGGTGTACTCCACCGAAGAAGGCACCGACCTCAGCAGCGAAACCATGATGAGCGGTAAGGTTGATGCCAGCGGCATAACCGTAGGCGAAGCCGGCAGCAAGTTCTACAAGCTCGCCGCTCCCAATGGTGTCATCGGCTTCTATTGGGGCGCCAAGGACGGCGGAGCCTTCAAGAACGCCGAGAACAAGGCCTACCTCGTGGTGCCCGCAGACGTAGCCATGAGCGTGCAGGGCTTCCGCCTCGACGGACAGACCACCGGCATAGGCAGCGCAGAGACCGGAGGCGAAGCCGCACGCGCCATCTACGGCATAGACGGACGACGCATCAACGGACAGCTCGACGAACTGCCCCGCGGCATCTACATCGTGAACGGCAAGAAGGTGATAAAGTAAACGCACCAGATACATAACAATAACAAAGACTACAAGAACATGAAGAAATATATAGCCCCCGAAAGCTCCTGCGTGGAACTGGCCAACGAGAGCCTGCTCGCAGCAAGCCCCATCACCCCCGGTGTGGAAACCGGCAACACCATAGTAGACGAGTGCACCGACGCCGACCAGCTCGCCAACAAAGGCGGATGGAGCAGCGAGGCATGGACGAAATAACCCCTCCAGGCCCCACGGCCTGACACAGCACCGTAAGCGGGGGCCGGTTCCGAAAAGAAGGAGCCGGCCCCCGCCGCGTCCGGGCAGGGGGAGAAAAGGAATATCTTTCAAACTTAGCAGAATACCCTATTTGCGATATTTTTATTGTAAGCCATCACACAGAGAACTGCCAACGAACACGAAAAAGCCGATTATTTTCATAACTTTGCAGAACAATAAGACACCTATTCAGTATGAAGCACCTGAAAATAAATAAACTTGGCCCCATAGGTTCTGCCGACATCGAGTTTGGCGACCTTACCTTTTTCGTCGGACCACAAGCCAGCGGAAAAAGTTTGACACTTGAAGCTCTCAAACTTGCGGCCGACCGCGACAGCATCATCGAAACCCTCGACCGCTACAACTACATACTGGGACACAACGCCGAAAAAATACTCAACGTATATTTCGGCGAAGGATTGTCAAAGATATGGCAAAAAGACGCTACCCGGCTACAGCTGGACGGAGATATACTCACACTATCGATGTTGACTAAAAAGCCACAGGATAACAAAGAAAGCTCTGTGTTTTACGTGCCGGCACAACGCATCGTATGCATGGGCGACGGCTACCCACGCTTTTTCGGAGACTTTACCTTCACCACCCCCTATGTTCTCCGCGAATTTACCGAAACACTACGTACCTTCGTGCAATTTGGGCTCGGCAATAAAAAAATAGTATTCCCCATACAAGAACGACTGAAAACCATACAGAAACGTTCGTTTGACGACACGATTTTCCATAAAGGTCAGGTCGTAATGGATGAAGTAGCCGGACAAAAGAAAATGCAACTATCAGTAGACGGTATCAACATTCCTTTCATGGCCTGGAGCGCCGGACAAAAGGAATTCATGCCGCTACTGCTGGCCTTCTACTGCCTGTCAGGACCGCCCTCTAAAGTCGTAAAGCGCGACCGCTACACGACAGCCATCATCGAAGAACCCGAAATGGGTCTCCACCCGCGCGCCATACTGAGCGTACTGCTGCAAATATGCGAACTCATGCAAAGCGGCTACCGCGTCGTCGTGTCAACTCACTCGCCCATCATGCTGGAATTTGCCTGGGCCTTTAACCTCCTTCAAGGAGCAGGCAACAACGTGAACTTTTCTGAGGCGCTGAGTGCGCTCTTCGCAGTAGCCCCCGGCTCTCCAGTAGGAAAAATGTTAAGAAAGATTACCGATAAAAGCGTAAAAACCTATTACTTCTCACGACAAGAACCAGATGGAAAGGTGCACACACGCGACATCAGTTCGCTTGATGTGGCGATAGAGAACGATACGGCCCTATCAGAATGGGGCGGCATATCCGAATTTGCCACACGGGTAAACAATGTCGTATCGAAATATCTGGACTGATGAAGAAAAATTACCATACAAAACGGGAAAAACAAACACTGAAAGACAACAGCCAGACAGCAATACAAGCCACACTATCGCTACAAAGTGTAGCGGAAGCAAGTTGCCTGAAAAACTACTTTGCCCGAGGGCTCGGCGCTATCAAGGAAAAGAGTTGCATCAATGTCCCTCACACACGGCGGGCAAGCGGTTCGGTCAACTTAGACAAAGCCATGGAAAAAGATTATCCCGAAGATAACCGCTGGGACTATGCACTGGAATATGACGGCTATACCTTCTTTCTGGAAGTTCATCCGGCATCAACTTCTGAAATAAAGTGCATGATAAAAAAAGTAGAGCAAGTAAATACATGGCTCGCAGAAAATGTACCGGACTTACTGAAACTGCCTAAAAAGGAAAAAGGCGCAAGAGTCTTCTACTGGATATCCTCAGGCAAAAGCGACATCCGCTTGCTACCACAATCACAACAAGCAAGAAGCCTTGCCAAAGCACATATAAAGCGTGTGGGAAGAATATGGAATTACCTAACGGACGTTGACTGACAATCAACCGGCGCTCAAAGCACAATTTATCAGGCTGAGCACTACAGGTTCGGAGAAAAGTCGTATTTTTGCAGAAAAGGAACCTATCGTCTCACTCAAAAAAAACAAAATATACCGATATGAGCACATTAGAGAAAATATTTGCCGAGAAACTACTGAACGTCAAGGCCATCAAGTTGCAACCCGAAGCACCCTTCACATGGGCCAGCGGCTGGAAGTCGCCCTTCTACTGCGACAACCGCAAAACGCTGGCCTTCCCCGCCCTGCGCAGTTTCGTGAAACTGGAGTTGAGCCGCCTCGTGGCCGAGAAATATCCGGAGGCCGACGCCGTGGCCGGCGTGGCGACCGGCGCCATAGCACAGGGGGCCCTGGTGGCCGACGCCTTGGGCCTGCCCTTTGCCTACGTACGCTCCAAAGCCAAGGACCACGGCATGGCCAACCTCATAGAAGGCGACTTGCAGCCGGGCATGAAAGTAGTGGTGGTGGAAGACCTCATATCGACCGGCGGCAGCAGTCTGAAAGCCGTGGAGGCCCTGCGCGCACACGGTTGCGAGGTGGTGGGCATGGTAGCCGCCTACACCTACGGATTCCCCGTAGCCGGAGAGGCTTTTGCCGCTGCCGGTGTGGAACTGACCACGCTGACCAACTACGAGGCCGTGGTGGAAGTGGCCCTCGCCACGGGATACATCCGCCAGGAGCACGTGGAGCTGCTCAACGCCTGGCGCGCCAATCCCTCGGAGTGGGGCAAATAAGCTGAGCCCGGCGGAGAACGGCAGCCGGTCCGGCACCTCCCCCAAAAAAGAAACGCATATATATAAAAACAAGATACATATCATGGCACAAACTCCCGAATTCAAGTATGCTCCCATGTTCCAGAAAGGAAAGGACGAGACGGAGTATTATCTTCTGACCAAAGACTACGTAAGTGTCAGCGACTTCGAGGGCACCCCCATACTGAAGGTGCAGCCCGAAGGCCTGACGATGATGATCAACCAGGCCTTCCGCGACGTGTCGTTCCTGCTGCGCCGCACACACAACGAACAGGTGGCAAAGATACTCTCCGACCCCGAGGCCTCGGACAACGACAAATATGTGGCGCTCACCTTCCTGCGCAACGCCGAAACGGCCGCCAAGGGCCAGCTGCCCCTTTGCCAGGACACGGGTACGGCCATCGTGCACGGCGAGAAGGGCCAGCAGGTGTGGACGGGCTTCTGTGACGAGGAAGCCATAGCCCGCGGCGTGTACAAGACCTACACGGAGGAGAACCTGCGCTACTCGCAGAATGCGCCGCTCACGATGTACGACGAGGTGAACACCCGCTGCAACCTGCCGGCACAAATCGACATCGAGGCCACCGAAGGCATGGAGTATGAGTTCCTTTGCGTGACGAAAGGCGGCGGCTCGGCCAACAAGACCTATCTTTACCAAGAGACAAAGGCCATACTCAACCCGCAGACGCTCGTGCCCTTCCTCGTGTCAAAAATGAAGACACTCGGCACCGCCGCCTGTCCGCCCTATCACATCGCGTTCGTAATCGGCGGCACCTCGGCCGAGAAAAACCTGCTCACCGTCAAGCTCGCCTCCACCCACTACTACGACTCGCTGCCCACCACCGGCGACGAAACGGGCCGCGCCTTCCGCGACCTGGAACTGGAAGAGGAACTGCTGCGCGAAGCACACAACATAGGTCTCGGCGCCCAGTTCGGCGGCAAATACTTCGCCCACGACATCCGCGTGGTGCGCCTGCCGCGCCACGGCGCCAGCTGCCCCGTAGGCCTGGGCGTGAGCTGCTCGGCCGACCGCAACATCAAGTGTAAGATCAACAAGGACGGCATCTGGATCGAGAAGATGGACGACAACCCCGGCAGCCTCATTCCCGCCCAGCTGCGCGAGGCCGGCGAGGGCGACGCCGTACGCATCGACCTCAACCAGCCGATGGAGGAAGTACTCCGCACGCTGAGCCAGTATCCCGTGGCCACCCGCGTGAGCCTCAACGGCACCATCATCGTGGCGCGCGACATTGCCCACGCCAAGCTCAAGGAGCGCCTGGACCGCGGCGAAGGCCTGCCCCAGTACATCAAGGATCACCCCGTGCTCTACGCCGGTCCGGCCAAAACACCGCAAGGCATGCCCTGCGGCTCGATGGGCCCGACCACAGCCGGCCGCATGGACCCTTACGTGGACCTTTTCCAAAGCGCAGGCGGCTCCATGGTGATGATAGCCAAAGGCAACCGCTCGCAAGTGGTGACCGACGCCTGCCAGAAGCACGGCGGTTTCTACCTCGGCTCTATAGGCGGACCGGCCGCCATCCTCTCGCAGCAGAACATCAAGAGCATCGAGTGTGTGGAGTATCCCGAACTCGGCATGGAAGCTGTATGGAAAATCGAAGTGGAGGATTTCCCCGCCTTTATCCTCGTAGACGACAAGGGCAACGACTTCTTCAAGCAGATAAAGCCGCGCTGCGCCGGCGGCTGCTGATTATCGCTCCGTAAACCAGCCTTACCGGAACTTTTTTCCGGACAAATTTCCCCGGACCAGGCGGCCCGGGGAAATTATTATATATATGACGGGCCAGGCTACTTGAAGCAACGTTGATTTTGCCGGGAAAAGCACCCCGCACCGGCAATAATCCAACAAAAGCCAATAAGATGTAAAAAAGGCATATTATCATCGTACCTAAAAAGGCTTTTCTTATCTTTGCCGTGTCACATAAAAAAAACATGCACATTATGAAAAAGATTTTCTATGCAGCTCTCCTCTTTGCAGGAATGACCATGACCGGGTGCGGAAGCAACCAGTCGCAAACACGAGATAACGAAAGCGCCACCGCGCCCAAAAATGAAGTAACCGACAAGCAAGGCGCGGAGAACACTGCCGCCATCCAGGGCACCTATCAAGGCACCTGGCCGGCAGCCGACGGCCCCGGCATAAACATGCTCCTGACCATCAGCAACGACAGCACCTACACGCTGGAATACGACTACATTGACCGCGACGGAAAGTTCAAGGATGAAGGCATCTATATCATTGAAGGCGACCTCGTAACGCTCAAAGAGAAAAAAGGAGAAAGCTCCTACTTCAAGGTGGAGGAAGGGCAACTGCGGCGTCTTGACAACGACAAGCAAGCCATAACCGGCGAACTGAAAGATATGTACGTATTGAAAAAGAAGTAGCCGCGGCAACCGGCAAGGCACTCCCTCCCCTGCAACCGGTACCTGCAGCCGCCCGGAGAAACGACCGCAAGAAGGGTGTTCAGTATAAAACGGCCAGTACATCTTATAAAAAAATCCACGAAACACTTTTTTTTCATAAAGAGTTTGTATTTTTGTGGTTGAAAGCGGTAAAACGCCACCAATAACACAAGTACTGTAAAAAAACCTATACTATGACACTTATCAAATCCATCTCCGGATTCCGCGGCACTATCGGCGGCAAGTCGGGAGACACCCTCAGCCCCATCGACATAGCCATGTCGGTGTCGGCCTACGCCAGCCTCAGAGAAAAACACGTAGGCCCCTACCGCCGCAAGATTGTGGTAGGCCGCGACGCCCGCATCTCGGGTGAAATGGTATCGCACATCGTGTGCGGCACGCTCATGGGCATGGGCTTCGATGTGCTCAACATCGGCCTGGCCTCCACGCCTACCACCGAACTCGCCGTGACGATGGAGCGCGCCGTGGGCGGCATCATCATCACCGCCAGCCACAACCCGCGCCAGTGGAACGCCTTGAAGTTCCTCAACGAGAAGGGTGAGTTTCTGCCGCCCTCAGAGGCTTCCGAGGTAGTGCGCCTGGCCAACAACTGCGACTTCACCTTTGCCGACGTAGACCACCTGGGCTGCTACACCAAGAACTTCTACTTCGACCAGCGCCACATTGAGGTCGTGAAATTCCTCGAGCTCGTGGATGTGGAGGCCATACGCCAGGCCAACTTCCGCGTAGCCATCGACACGGTCAACTCCGTGGGCGGTATCATCCTGCCCAAACTGCTCGGCCAGCTCGGCGTGACGCAGGTAACGGGGCTCAACCTCGAACCCACCGGCGACTTTGCCCATAACCCCGAGCCTCTCAAGGAGCACCTGGCCGACATCCGCAACCTCATGCGCAAGGGCCATCACGACATAGCCTTCGTGGTAGACCCCGACGTAGACCGCCTCGCCATGGTGTGTGAAGACGGCTCCATGTTCGGCGAGGAATACACACTCGTGGCCGTAGCCGACTACGTGCTCCAGCACACGCCGGGCAACACCGTGTCGAACCTCTCCTCCACCCGCGCCCTGCGCGACGTGACCGAGAAGTACGGATGCACCTATACGCCGGCAGCCGTAGGCGAGGTGAACGTGGTGACGAAGATGAAGGAAACCGGCGCCGTGATCGGCGGCGAGGGCAACGGCGGTGTCATCTACCCCACAGCCCACAGCGGCCGCGACGCACTCGTAGGCATCGCGCTCATACTCACCTACATGGCCAAGACCAAGATGAAGGCAACCGAACTGCGCGACTCCTTCCCAAAGTACTACATAGCCAAGAACCGCATAGACCTCGACCCGAAGACCGACATCTATGCCATCCTGCAAAAGGTGAAGGAACTCTACAAGGACGAGAAGGTGACCGACATCGACGGCGTGAAAATCGACTTCGCCGACAAGTGGGTGCACCTGCGCAAATCGAACACCGAGCCCATCATCCGCGTCTACTCCGAGGCACACACCATGGAAGAGGCCGACGCACTCGGCAAGCAGATCATGGACATCGTTTACAACATGACGGGGCATAAGGAATAAACGCCGCCCCACACAATAGCGGAGGAGGGAACGCCGGCACGTCCCCTTCCCCGCTTCTTTTTTTCATCATTCCCAAACCACAATCCCGCATGACCTCAAAACAAATACTGCTCCTCGCCACGGCACTGCCGGCGGCCGCCGCCTCGGCACAGGGACGATACAACATCGTCTACATCATGACCGACGACCACACCGCGCAGATGATGAGCTGCTACGACAACCGCTTCGTGGAGACGCCCAACCTCGACCGCATCGCGGCCGACGGCGTGAAGTTTGTCAACAGCTACGTGGCCAATTCGCTCTCAGGCCCCAGCCGCGCCTGCATGATAACGGGCAAGCACTCGCACAAAAACGGATTTACCAACAACGAGCACGGCATATTCGACGGTTCGCAGCAAACCATGCCCAAACTCATGCAGAAGGCCGGCTACCAGACGGCGCTCATCGGCAAATGGCACCTCGTGAGCACCCCCACCGGCTTCGACTACTACAACATCCTTCCCGGGCAGGGCGACTACTACAACCCCGACTTCATAACCATGGAGGGAAAGACCGTACGCGAGAAAGGATACGTGACCAACCTCGTGACCGACAAAGCCATCGACTGGATGGAGCACAAACGCGACCGCTCGCGCCCCTTCATCCTCTTCATACACCACAAAGCCTGCCACCGCTGCTGGCTGCCCGAGATGAAATACATCCGCGAGTATGAAGACCGCACCTTCCCCGTGCCCGAAACCTTCTACGACGACTACGCCGGACGCGAGGCCGCCGCGCAGCAGGAAATGGAGATAGGCAACAACCAGCACATGGACATCGTCTACGACACGAAGATGTACACCCCCGGCAGCAAGACGCGCCTCACCGACACCTACCTCTCCATGATAGGCCGCATGAACACGCGCGACCGTGCCGAATACGACTACTTCTACGACTCGCTCACCATCGACTTCAACCGCCGCAACCTCAGCGGCAAGGCCCTGGCCGAGTTCAAATACCAGCGCTACATGCGCGACTACGCCAAAGTGCTCAAAAGCCTCGACGACAACGTGGGCCGCACGCTCGACTACCTCAAGCAGTCCGGCCTGCTCGACTCCACCCTCGTGGTCTACACCTCCGACCAGGGCTTCTACATGGGCGAGCACGGCTGGTTCGACAAGCGCTTCATGTACGAGGAGTCCTACAGCACACCGCTCGTCATGCGCCTGCCCGACGGTCTCAAGGCCCGCGGCGACATCAAGGAGATGGTGCAGAACATCGACTACGCCCCCACTTTCCTCAACATTGCCGGCGCCGACATCCCCGACGACATACAGGGCGAGTCGCTCCTGCCCCTGCTTCGCGGCGAGCATCCCTCCAAGTGGCGCAAGAGCCTCTACTACCACTACTACGAATATCCCGCCGAGCACAGCGTGAAGCGCCACTACGGCGTGAGCACCGCCGACGGCTGGAAGCTCATCCACTTCTACCAGGACAATGACCAGTGGGAGCTCTACAACCTCAACAACGACCCGAACGAGCTCCACAACATTTACGGACAGCCCGGCACGGAGAAGGTGACCAAGCGACTCATGAAGGAGCTCGTCAAGCTGCAAAAGCAATACGACGACCAGGACGCTCTCAAACTCAACGCTTCAGGACAGAAAAAGTAATAAAGCGACACCCCTGGTGCCATACATTCACGAAAGGAGACAAGATTCCGGCAATGGCGTCTTGCCTCCTTTCTTCCGTAAAGCGGCCTGCCCCTCCATTCCTCCTCCAGCTCCCGCCAGCCCAACGCCTACATCCCGCAAATCAGCAATACGCGCCCGCCCAACGCCGGCAGTTCCGTTTTTTATACGTAACTTTGCGCTTGAAAAGCTATAAAGGAACATGATACGCAACGGAGAGCTCAGTGATGCCGCCGCGATGGCACACATTTACAACCACTACGTGCGGACAAGCCCGGTGATATTCTCAAACCGCACCCTCAGCGGAGACGACATGCGCGACAAGCTCCGCCATCTCGGTGCGGGCCGGCAATTCCCCTTCCTGGTAGCCGAGGCCGACGGCGCGGTGGCGGGCTATGCCTACGCGCATCTGTGGCAGCCCGACCCGGTGTATGCACACACCTGGGAACTGACCATCTACCTCGCTCCCGAGGCCTGCGGCCGCGGACTGGGCACGGAACTGATAGCCCGCCTGGTGGAAGCGTGCCGGCGGCAGGGGGCCCACACGCTGGTATCGTGCGTCACACAAGGCAACACGCCCTGCGAGCGGCTGCACCTGCGGGCCGGCTTCGGGCTGGCCGGCGTGCTCAAAGCTGTGGGCCACAAGTTCGGCCGCTACTACGACGACGCTCTCTATCAGCTTCAGCTCGAAGCATAACTCATACTGCGATTACTAACACCCAAACATTATTTTCATGAAACACTACCCCCACTTCATGCGCCACGCAGCGGCCTTTCTCCTGCTGCTGGCCGCTGTACTGAAAGCCACGGCACAGCCCGACATGTGTCCTGTCGAGCTGGCAGGCAACGCCTATGTGACAAACCGCGCCGACGAAGTGCGCCTCACCGACCGCGGTGTGAGCAACTGGAGCGATCCGCAGACCGTGGTGAGCGCCTACTTCTACATAGACACGCCGCAGACCATACACCTCGGTCTGCGCGGCAAGGGACACGCCACCATGCGCCTCACGTGCCAGGGCCGGTCGCAGAAGGTGACCTTCGACGCCGACAGCCTCACGCAGGCAGGCCGTCTCAAGATCAAGGTGAAGCAACCAGGCTACGTGCGGGTAGACATACAAGGCGAAAAGCGCACGGGCGAACACTTCGCCACCCTCACCCACCTGCTGCTGACGCACGACAAGGGCAAGGCCACCTATGTGCACGATTTCTCGAACTACTGGGGCCGCCGCGGCCCGTCGGTACACATGGGCTACCAGTTGCCCCGCGGCGAGCGCTACGAATGGTTCTACAACGAAGTGACCGTGCCCGAGGAGGGCGAGGTGATGCACAGCTACTACATGGCGGCGGGCTTCGGCGAGGGCTATTTCGGCATGCAGTACAACTCCGCCACAGAGCGCCGCGTCCTCTTCTCCGTGTGGAGCCCCTTCGACACGCAGGATCCGCGCCAGATTCCAGAGGAGCAGCGTGTGCGCATGCTGCGCCACGGGAAGGGCGTGCACATCGGCGAGTTCGGCAACGAGGGTTCGGGCGGACAGAGCTACCTGAAATATCCCTGGAAAGCCGGGCAGACCTACCCTTTCCTCATGCAGGTACGCCCCGACGGCAAGGGCAACACCATCTACACGGCCTACTTCTACGCCACCGACGAGCAGGAGTGGCGCCTCATAGCCGAATTCCTGCGCCCCCAGACCGACACGTGGTACCGCCACGCGCACTCGTTCCTCGAGAACTTCAGTCCTGAGCAGGGCTACCTCACCCGCTGCGTGCGTTTCGGCAACCAGTGGGCGCGCACGGCCGACGGCCGTTGGCTCCGCCCCGAAGGCGCCACCTTCACCAACGACGGCACGGCGCGTGCCGGCGTACGCCTCGACTATGCCGGCGGAACGACGCCCGACGGCCAGGCGCTCTTCCTGAAAATGGGCGGATTCTTCAACGGCAATACGCCGGGCGGCACGCGCTTCCAGCTTCCGGCCGGACAGCAGGCCCCGCCGCAGATTGACTGGGAAGCACTCGGAAAATTAGGCGTAGCCGAATAAGGACCGCACGCAACGGGGCGCTCCGTCCCCGACCGCAGCCCCAGACCCAGGTACAACGAACGTACCTCCGCCCGCATAATGCCCCGGCACCTGTGCCACATACGCACGCGCGTAAAAGGTTTTTGTGTTTTATCATTCAGCAGGCCGCAAGCGACTGACATTCACGGCACTTACGCTGAAGGATAGGGCAAAATGGCTTCAGCCGGCGCCGGGGGCGGTCCGGCGCAGCATCCTTAGGATTCCGGCGGTTGTTTTTTGCCGGAAAACACAGACATTCCGGCGCGGGAGCCGACGTTTTCGGCCTCCGCGCCGGCGGATTTCAAAAAGCACTACTTGGAATTTAAAATGCACTTACTCGTGTAAAAATTCCAAGTAGTGCTTTTCATCACACGAATACGGACTTTCCGCGCCCGCCGAAGCAGCGGCCGGCCGCTGAGGAAGGGAATGACAAAAACCACCCATCCTTCAGCCGAACCAACTAAGGAACAACCGTTTACGACCTACTGAATGATAAAACACAAAAAACGCTTACGCGCGCGCGTAGGCGTTTCCTCTTCATCTGCCGGAACAAATGATTTTTGAAAATTGTTTCTTTAAATTTAAATAACTATCTTTGTAAGCCTAACAAACGCATGAAAAACACCTGACCGCGCTATGCCGCAGCGGCAAGTCACGCCGTCTGTGCCGCTCCGGGCGGACATTTCTGACGAAAATACCATAACACTAACAATCAATAACAACCAATGAGAAAAACATTACTTATGATGTTAGCCCTCCTGTGTATCGTGGTGCAGGGATGGGCCGACAAAGTGACAGACCTCTCGCAGCTGAGCAACGACAAGGTCTATGTGATCCGCAGCGAAAGGGCCTTCTTGCTGTATAGCGACAAGGCCAGCGTTTCGGGCGTCATCTGCAGCAACAACGGTACTGCCGTGGGAAGCGTCACGGCCAGTCTGGAAGACCCCGCGCAGCAGTTCCGCATCGAGAAGAAGGGCGAAAACTACTACCTCTTCAGCGAAGGCGCGGGCAAGTATGTGGGTGCCGGCGGCGCCTATGAGACCAACGCCTCCACCGCCCTGAACATCGAGGCCGTGAGCAACGCCAACTATCCCTGGAAACTGACGCTCGGCGGACAAGGCATGAACTCGCAGGTAGCCGGACAGACGGCCGCGGGCATCATCGTAAACAACTGGACAACCACCGACCCGGGCAACTGCTACTACTTTGAGGAAGCTCTCCCCATCGACAAGGCATACAGCATCGTGGTGCTCGGCACGGAAGACGAGGCCGCCGGTCTGGCATACGACGGACAGGAGTATAAGAACGGCGCCACCATCGAGACGCAGAACGTGCTGACCACCGCCCTTCTGCAGCCGCTGGCCGTGGAGAACAAGCTGCCCGTCGTCAGCGTGGACGGACTCACTATCTACGTGAGCTACTTTGACGCCAGCACCAAGTTCTACACCATACAGAACGGCAAAGGCGGCTACGTGAGCATGAACGACGCCTACCTCAACGGGGGCAACATGACCATCTCCAACACCAACCGCCCGCGCGACTTCAAGGGCCTCTGGGCCTTTGTGAAGCGCAGCACCAACACCTACCGGGTGTACAACTACGCCACCGGCCTGTCGAAACTGATGGGCATCACCGGCACCGAAGCCGACGCACGCACTACGATGGTAAGCGCCGACGCTACGGGCTACAGCACCCTGTTCACCGGCACGTTCAACTTCAACAGCGCCGAGCCTTCCTACATCAAAATCAACGGCGGCAACAACTGGTGGAACAAGCGCGGCGACTTCCTGGCCTTGTGGAACACAGGCAGCGTGGTAGGCGACGAGGGCAGCAAATTCTACATCACCGAGGCAGACCTCAGCGACTATGCCGAGGAGTATGTCCGCGAAATCAGCAACATCACAGGCGTGACCTCCTTCTCGCCGAAAAACCCCAACACGCTATGGTACAAGACCTCGGCCGAAGCTGCCGGCGTAAGCTATCCCTGGATGGAATATGCGCTGCCCCTGGGCAACGGCGAACTGGGCTGCATGATATTCGGCGGCGTGCAGACCGAGGAAATCCAGTTTAACGAAAAGACACTGTGGAGCGGCGAGGCCAACAAGGTTGGCGCCGGCGGCGGACAGAGAACGTTCATGAACTTCGGTTCCGTGGTCGTGGAAAACAAAGACAAAGGCATCCTCGAAGGCGTGACCGACTATGTACGCTACCTCGACATCGAGGAGGGCATAGCCGGCGTGGAGTTCAAGAATGCCAACGGCACCAAGTATGTGCGCAAATACCTGAGCTCGGCCCCCGACCAGGTTATCGCCGCCCGATACAAGAGCGAGGGCGACGACAAGCTCGACCTGCTCTTCACCCTGGAGCCGGGCAAGGACATCAGCGCCGGCAGCGTGGTTTATGAAAACGGTATGGCACACTTCACCGGCGAAATGACCGTGAAATATGCCACCCGTCTGCACGTAACGGCCGACGCCGGTGCCGAAATAACGACTTCGGCCAAAGGTATCCGCGTGAGCAATGCCTCCGAAATCACCTTCTACCTGAAAGGTGCCACCAATTTCAACGGCGACATGGAGAGCACATCGCTCTTCAACAACGAAACCAAAGAAGCCATCAACGAACGCGTGAGCGAAACCATCGCCGCCGCAGCCGCCAAGGGCTTCGAGGCCGTGGAGGCCGACCACGTGGCCGACTTCACCGCCATCACCAAGCGCATGACCCTCGACCTGGGACTCAACACACCGGCCAAGGACACCAAAACCCTGGTGGACGAATACTATCCCAACAACAGCAACGCCACGAGCACGGCCAACGACCACCTGTTCCTCGAACAGCTCTACTTCCACTACGGCCGCTACCTCGCCATCAGCTCCAACCGCAAGCCTATCGCCGCGCCCAACAACCTGCAGGGCATCTGGAACGACCGCGGCGCCAACTCGCCGTGGAACTCCGACGTGCACACCAACATCAACATCCAGATGAACTACTGGCCCACGGAGAGCACCAACCTTTCCGACCTGCACAAACCGTTCGTCAACTTCATCATCCGCGGTGCCAACAGCGCCGGATGGAAACAGGTGGCACAGAACTACAACAACGGCTACGGCTGGAGCGTGCTGACGGAGGCCTCTCTCTACAACAGCATGAGCACATGGGGCAACAACTATCTCGTGGCCAACGTCTGGCTCACCAGCCATCTGTGGACACACTGGCGCTACACACAGGACAAGGACTTCCTGAAAAAAGCCTTCCCCGCCATGTGGTCGGCCGCCGAGTTCTGGTTCCACCGCCTCATCGAAGACAAGGGCTACAACAGCTCCACGCAAAACTCCGGTTACTCGCCGGCCTACAAGGTTGACCCCGACGGCACCTACGTGGCTCCCAACGAATACAGCGCCGAGCAGGACGCCCACAACTCTGAGGACGGCACCGCACACGCCCAGCAGATGATCAGCTACCTGTTCCAGAACCTGAGCGAGGCCATCACCATCCTCGGCATGGAGAACACCGGCCTGACACTGGAGGATGTGGCCAAACTCAACGACTACCTGAAGAATACCGACAACGGCCTGCACACGGAAGTCTACACCGCCAACACGGCCCGCAACGCCGGCTGGACGAACCCGCGCAACGGCGTGAACAAGGGCGACCTCATTCTGCGTGAATGGAAATACAGCCCCTACGACGTGAGCAACGACCCCGGCCATCGCCACCTATCACACCTCATGGCCCTCTTCCCCCTGGATCAGATCACTCCCGACAGCGAGTTCTTCACACCCGCCGTCAACTCCCTGAAACTGCGCGGCGACGCCGCCACAGGATGGTCGATGGGCTGGAAGGTGAACTGCTGGGCCCGCGCCCTGGACGGCGACCACGCCCACGTCATCATCAAAAACGCGCTGCGCCACTCCACCAGCTACAGCACCAACCAGAACGCCGGCGGCATCTACTACAACCTCTTCGACAGCCACGCCCCCTTCCAGATTGACGGTAACTTCGGCGTATGCTCCGGTGTAGCCGAATGTCTGATGCAGAGTGCCCACGGCTACATCAACGTACTGCCCGCACTGCCCTCCGTATGGAACAGACAGGGCACCGTAACCGGCATGAAGGCCATCGGCAACTTCACCGTCGGCTTCAACTGGGAATCCGGTCTGTGCCAGAACATCCGTATCGTGAGCCACGCCGGTGCGCCGCTGAAAGTACGCTGCGGCAAAGGCGCCATGAGCCTGTCGCAAGCCAGCATAAAGGTCAACGGCATGGAAATAGCCAACAGCGTAGACGAATACGGCATCGCTACCATTCCCTGCGGACAGGACGACGTAATCGAGATTGATTTCACAACCTCCACCGGCATCGCTTCCGCAACGCACGGTAACGATCAAAACGGCAACGGCGCCATCTACGACCTCAGCGGACGCAGAACCGCCGGAATGACGAGCGGACAGGTGTATATCCGCAACGGCCGCAAAACGTTGTCGAAATAAAATGCTTTCGGTTTCCGAATAATTTAAACACACTTGTAAGAAGCGACCGGCCGCCCTCCGAGGGCAGCCGGTCGCTTGTATTTCGCACCGTCGGTCTGTTGCCGTTACATTGGTGTCGTCCGGCAGAAATCCTTTCCGTGAACCGTTATAAAATCAATCCGGCGTGGAGCAGAAACTCCACGCCGGATTGATTAATGAGAAACAATATTATTTTCAGCAAGTTGCGCTATCTGCAAATGAAGGCAGACTGACATCTATCAGTTCCCACTGCGACGGACAGATGTAGGGCATCTCGGCCAGCGCCGACCAGCGTGCCGGCGCCACCACATGCTTGCCGGGATGCGCGTTGAGCCAGGCACCCCACCACGAGAAGGTGCTGTTGCACACCACGTTGTGCCGGCAGGCTGCCATGAGCATCATGTCTTGCCAACTGTCGGCGCCGCGGTTCCAGTCCACGTAGGTGGCCGCTCCCGGCAGGCTGATGTGTTCCTTCACCCAGGCAATGTCGTCCGAGAACACGTAGAAATGCGGTGCCTCCACCTTCCGGGCCATGTGCGCCACGGCGTCGTGGTAGTAGGCCTCGCCACACACGCAGCCCGTATTGCGCCAGGTGCGCGGCTCGAGGTAGTCGCCGCGACGCACGTGCAGACTCACAGCCTGCACGTCGGCACGTATCTGCGCCAGCAGGCGGCGCGTACGCTCCGAGACCAAGCTCTCGTCGAAGGTGAAGGCCCGGCGCACTTCGTCGGTCACCCCGGCAAAGTGGCGCTCGCTTTGGTAAAAGCCCTTGAAGTAGGTGAGCGGCCAGCGGCGCCGGCGCGCAAAAGGCTCGAGCGAGCCCTGCGGCTGCTTGCGCTCCAGCACGGTGCGGAAAAAGAGGAACTCCACCACCTTCTTCAGCTTCTGCGGCCAAACCACCTCGTCGGCTGTCAGCCGGGGGAACACGCGGTGCAGTTCGTAGCCGTTGTGCACCCGGTAGTGCACCATGTCGGAAAGATCGATGCGCGTATCGGCGAAGCGGCGCTTCATCTGAAGGTAAAAGGCGTAGATAAACATCTGGTTACCCAGCCCACCCGTCATTTTTATCAGTCTCATGTTGAGGAAAATATAATCGGTATGAAAAGAAAAACAGACCGTGCCGTCAGAGGGCTATGCGCCCCAGCCGCTCGGTCACGCCGTCGCGCCAGGCACGCCACAGGCGCGGAATGTCGGCGTAGCGCCAGCCGCGCGAGAAGGGCGCCGTGAACAACGCCGTGAGCATGTAGCCCGTCGCGCCGAGCAGACCGCGCAGATAGCGCACGCCCCAGTTGCGGCCATAGTGATGGTTGAGGTAGGTGGCGTTGCGCACCTGGTAGTAGCGCTTCCACTTTTTCTTTTCCTCACGTTCTCCCCACGAGGCGCCCTTGAAGAAGCTCGCCTTGTCCATCACCGCTGCCGGCACATATACGATGCCGAAGCCCGCAAGCCCCGCCCGCAGACAGAAGTCGGTGTCGTCGCAAAAGATGAAGAGGTCGCGGTTGGGCAGTCCGGCGCGTTCCACCACCTCACGCCTCACGAGCGGCCCCTCGAAGGGAACCCCCGCCACCGGCACCGGCTCGCCGCCTTCGGCAAACCGCTCCTTGCCGCCATACATCGAGGCCAGCGGATTGGTCAGGTTATAGTGTGTGAAGCGACGGCCTACCACTTTGCCCTCCTGCACCCGGGCCGGGGCGGAAATGCCGGTGCCGGGCGTGGCCTCAAGAGCCTCGAGTTGCCGCTCCAGGCAGTCGGCGCGCGGAAACACGTCGTCGTCCATACACCACAACAGGTCGGCACCGCCCGCCATCGCGGCCTGCATACCCGCAAAGAAGCCGCCCGACCCGCCCACGTTGTCCTGCGTCAGCACGGTCAGTTCCGCCTGCCCGGCCAGCCATTCGGCCGTACCGTCGGTCGACCCGTTGTTCACAACGATTACCTCGTCGGGGCGCCGGGTCTGCCCCAGCACGGCGCCGACGGTCTGGCGGAGCAGCTCCAGCCGGTTGTAGGTCACGATGACCGTAGTGATTTTCATAATGCGATAGTTTTCTTCGCGCGTGCGCGTATAATATATAATAGGAACAGCGGTTGACGGAAACATAGCCATAGCCGGCGGAGAAGGTACGTCTGCTGACGGAAAAGGTGCGTCTGCCGGCGGAAAAGGATGTGGTAATGGTGCGGCCGCGGCGGTCAGTATTTGCCCTCCACCTTGCCGGGCTGCGTGCTGCGGAAGTATTCCATCAGGCGGAAACACTCTTCGGCGTCGAAGCCGCGTGCTTCGGCATACGCCCCGGCTATGCAGCGGTGCATGTGCGGCGTAGCCGGCAGGCGCTCTAAGTTCTTGCAGCCCGCCTTCACGTCGAGCGCGCCGTGCGCCATGCGGTTGAGATCCACCAGTTCCAGGCGTACGGAGCCGTCGGCCTGCCGTTCAAAAAGAATGTTGGCGCGGCCGTAGTCCTTGTGTGCGAGGCGGTTGTTGTGGAGCAGGGCCGTGAGCCGCCCCACGGCGCGCGTCACGTCGTCCTCGTAGTCGAAGTGCCGCTCAAAAAGTTCCTCGTAGCGATGGGTGCAGGGCGATTCGAGCGACACGTAGTAGCTGAGGTTGAAGAGCAGTCCCCCTGCCGCCCGCACGTTATAGTAGCCCACCGGTACGGGAGTGCCTACGCCCAGCGAGAGGAGCAGGCGCGCGTTGTCGTAGGAACGTTTGGCCTTGGAAGGGCGCCACACGCCATACACCAGGCGGTTGATGAAATGCGGCCGGCGAAAGGCTTTCACCACTAAGCGCCGTCCGCCGTATGAGAGCACGCGCAGTTCGTTGCGGCCTTTGTGTATGACTTCCCCTTCGCCGGCGGCCCAGCGCTCGGGAAGCGAGCGCATGAAGTCGGCGAGGTCTACAAAGTCGGGGTGAAGAACAAGGGTGGTGACAGAGAGGTTCATTTATTTCTTTATCAGTGAGGTGAAGACAGAGGGATTAGTGCAGCAACCGTTCGGACAGGCGGAGCGCCGCCGCCACGGTATCGTCCATGTCGGCGTAGGCGTACGAGCCGAGGCGGCCGCCGAAGTGCACATGCGGCACCTCGCGGGCCATCTGCCGGTAGGCGTCGAGCAGCGCCGAGTTGCGGTCGTCGTTCACCGGATAGTAAGGCTCGCGGCCCGGCACGTAGTCGGCCGGATATTCGCGGGTGACAACGGTAAAGGGCAGCGCGTCGTGGCGGCCCGGCTCAAAGTGCTTGTGCTCGATGGAGCGTGTGAAAGGCACCCCGGCATCCGTCTGGTTGATCACGGCATTCCCCTGGAAGTTGGCCACCCCCTCCATCTCTTCATGTTCGAAGCGGAGGCTGCGGTAGTCGAGGCGGCCGAGGCGGCAGCCGAAGTACTCGTCGATGCACCCCGTGTAGACGGTTTGTGCGGCGAGCGCCTCGAGTTCGGCCCGGGCGTTGTTGAAGTCGACGCCGAGGCGCACCTCCGTGCCCTCGAGCAGACGCTCTATGAGCACGTTGTAGCCCCCTTCGGGAATGCCCTGGTGGCGGTCGTTGAAGTAGTTGTTGTCGAACGTGAGGCGCAGGGGCACGCGGCGTATGATGAAGGCCGGCAGTTCCGTGGCCTTGCGCCCCCACTGCTTCTCGGTGTATCCTTTGATGAGGCGGCGGTAGATGTCGCGTCCCACGAGTTTGAGGGCCTGCTCCTCCAGGTTGGCCGGCTGCGCGATGCCGGCGTATTCGGCCCGCTGGCTGTCGATTTTTGCCTGCGCCTCCTGCGGTGTTTTCACGCCCCACAGCGCGTGAAAGGTATTCATGTTGAAGGGCAGGTTGAACAGTTCGCCTTCCGAGAGAGCCAGGGGCGCGTTGGTGAAGCGGTTGAAGTTTGCGAGGCGCGTCACGTAGCGCCACACCTCCTCGTTGCTGGTGTGGAAGATGTGGGCGCCGTACTGGTGGAGGGCTATGCCGCGCACGTTGCGGCAGTAGAGGTTTCCGCCCGCCTCGGCGCGGCGGTCCACCACGAGGCAGCGCCGTCCGGCGCGTCGCGCTTCGTGTGCGAAGACGGCGCCGAAGAGTCCGGCGCCTACTATTAGAAAGTCGTATCTGTGGGCCATGTGGTCGGTGTGCCGTGTCCGTGGCGGGCTGCGGCATTCAGGTTATATTTTATCCAGCCCCCGGGTGTATTTCAACCAGTAGTATTTGAGCGGATTTTTGTATTTGAGCTGTTTCCAGGGCCTGCTCTGGTGCGGCCGGTGGAGCACGGGCAGGTTGGTGCAGAGGTAGTTGCGCAGGCCGCGTGCCCGGGCTTCGTGCGATATGGTCACGTCGAACCAGTTTTTCGTCTCGTCAAGGAGACTGAAGTCGTAGCGCCGCAGCAGCTCGTTGGTGAGCAGCGAGCAGCAGAAGCTCTGGTGCTTCGTGTTGTCGATAATCTGGTTTTCGCGGCCTTTGGCGTAGAGGTAAGGATAGTTGATGTCGCCCGCCTCGTCTACCGTCACCGCGGCGGCGATGCCGCAGTCGGGGCGCTCGGCGGCATACCCGGCCAGACGCGCGAGCGTGTCGGGGCGCACTGTCACGTCGCTCTCCACGATGCAGAGGTCGGCACCGGCGTCGAGCGCTTCGCGGCGTGCCTGCCGCAACACGAGCAGATAGTTGGGCGAGGGGTGCGTGGTGATGTCGGCCAGGTTGACGAGGCGGATGCCCAGCCGGGCCGTCTCCCCGGCCAGGCGCGCGGTGTTTTCAGGCGTACTGAAGTCGTTGTAGACGGTGTAGCGCGCCCCTTCGGGCAGTTGCGATGCGGCCACGGCGCGGAGCGTGTCGAGCGTGGTCCCGATGGAGTCCTTCACGGGCGTGATGATGTGCAGTGTCTTCATATTCGGTTCGGGCTGTGCGGGCGCTTCAGAGCGCTTCGCCGTTGTCGTCGTAGTTATGGAAGAGGAAGTCGTTATAGGGATATTTCTGCACGTGAAGCTGGCGCACGCGGCTGTAGACGAGTGCTTTGAGCTCGTCGATGTTAAGCCGTTCGCGGGCCGAGATGAATATGCAGTCTTCGCCCATGCGCGCCATCCAGGTGCTCTGCAGCTGGGCGAGCGACACGTTCTCGCGGGTGGGCGGCGTGAGGTCGTCCTCGTCTTTTTCCTGCCAGGTGTAGGCGTCGGTTTTGTTGAATACGAGCAGACTCGGCTTGTCGGAGCAGCCGAGGTCGAACAAGGTTTTGTTGACCACCTCTATCTGCTCGGCAAAGTCGGGGTGCGACACGTCGACCACGTGGAGCAGGAGGTCGGCCTCGCGCACTTCGTCGAGCGTGCTCTTGAAACTCTCCACGAGGTGGGTGGGGAGCTTGCGGATGAAGCCCACGGTGTCGGTGAGCAGGAAGGGGAGGTTGTCGATGATCACCTTGCGCACGGTGGTGTCGAGCGTGGCGAAGAGCTTGTTTTCGGCAAAGACCTCGCTCTTGCCAGGAGGTTCATCAGCGTCGACTTGCCCACGTTGGTGTAGCCCACGAGGGCCACGCGTGTGAGGCTGCCGCGGTTTTTGCGCTGCGTGGCCTTCTGGCGGTCTATGTCGGCCAGGCGCTGCTTGAGCAGGGCCATGCGGCCCAGGATGATGCGGCGGTCCATCTCGAGCTGCGTCTCGCCCGGTCCGCGCAGGCCCACCGAGCCCTTGCCGCCGCCACCGCCCGAGCCGCCGCCCTGGCGTTCCAGGTGGGTCCACAGGCGTTGCAGGCGCGGCAGCATGTAGCGGTACTGCGCCAGTTCGACCTGTGTCTTGGCGTTGGCCGTCTGGGCGCGCTTGGCAAAGATGTCGAGGATGAGGCTGGTGCGGTCGAGTATCTTCACCTTGAGCTCGCGCTCGATGTTGCGCAGCTGCTTGGCCGAGAGCTCGTCGTCGAAGATAACCATGCCCACCTCGCGCTCGGCCTCTTCCTCGGCCACGATGTAGGCGCGTATTTCCTCGAGCTTGCCCTTGCCCACGTAGGTCACCGAGCTCGGACCGTCGAGGCGCTGCGTGAAGCGGCGCACGGCCACGGCGCCGGCCGTTTCGGCCAGGAACTCCAGTTCGTCAAGGTATTCCTCCGTTTTGCGTTCGTCCTGCTGGCGGGTGATGAGGGCCACGAGCACAGCCGTCTCGGTCTTGGCTTCTGATTGTATAAATTCTTTCATGTATGCGTAGTCAAAGTAAATGCAAAAGTAACGAAAAAGATTGAATCGCCGCGCCATAGCACCTAAAATAGCGCCCGCAGGGCTCCGTCCCGGCCCGGCGGCGGCATTTGGCGGCGATGCGGCGGCCCACTTTAACGTTTTTAACCTTCTGCAACATTTCCGGGGGCGCTTTATGTTAACGAACCTTATCGCCGCGCAGACGCCACGGGCGGCTGTCCGGACACCATTACTTGGATTTCTGACGCGGATACGGACTTTCGGAACACGAAGTAGTGCTTTTCCGACGACGGATACGGACTTTTTCCGGAAAGCATTACTTCGTCTTGACAAAACGCCCCGGCGGCGGCACACGAATAAGGGGCGGTTCCCCGAAGGCCGCCCCTGTGCTGACGCAAAGATACTACATTTTCCGGCCAAAAGCAAGAAGTGTTAAAACGTTAAGGCGCCGCCGATGCCCCCGATACGAAAAAAATACGTACATTTGCTTTCAGAAAATTTAATGTACAACCCAATAACACATTCCACTATGAACAAACTGACCACATTGCTCCTCGCGCTGGCGCTGCTCTGCGCCCCGGCACACGCCGGAGCGGCGCCTGCCGGACGCCAGCACGCGCCCCGGGCCGCCACCCGTGCCCAGGCCGCAGAGGCCGTACCCCAGGCGGGCGGTTACTACTATTTCAGCAACAAGCACCAGGGCGGCGACCGCTACTTCTACGACAACAACGGCACGGTGGGCTTCGCCGCCGAGCGGCCAACCGGCAACGAAGCCTACATATGGCACTGCGTGGCCAACGGAACGGACAAACTCGACTTCGTGAACCTGGCAACGGGCCGCTACTTCGCCTGGAAGGGACTGAGCGACGCGCCCTACGGCTGGACGGTGGACGCCACGCTGGGCAGCGTGGGTTCCGGCGGCGTGGTAAACGAGGGCTGCGTGACGATGAAGGGCGTGACGGGCGCATCCACCTACCTGGTGGTGAAGAACGGCAACGCCTTCGACCAGTCCACACGCGCGGGCTACTATGATGCCACCTTCTCGAGCGACTACCGGTTCGAGAGCTGCGGCGACAACGTGCGCTTCCTCACCGTGGAGGCCCCGGCCTACGCCAACGCCCGCTTCACGCTGGGCGGAAAAACCAGCGGCAACACCTTCCTGCTGACCGACGGCACACAGGGCTCGCTGAGCCTGGCCAGCTACAACTCGGCCTACCGCTTCGAGGGTTTCTACGACGGCGACACCCGCCTCGAAACGGTGGACGCATCGACCATCACCGAGAGCAAAACCATCACGGCACGCTTCGCCCTCGACGTGTTCAGCGCGCAGTATGGCGACAAATGGATCCGCATCAAGTGGAACCGCAACAGCGCCTATGCCGCCGGCCTCACCGACGGCGGAGACAGCTACCAGAACCGCGCGGGCCTGGCCGCCACGCTCGACCTCACTGCGGAGGAGCAGCTGTGGTGCCTGGTGGGTAGCGAGACGGCCGGCTTCAAGCTCCACAACCGGAAGGCCGGCGAAGCCTATGCGCTGCACGTGAGCGCCACAACCGACGGCACGGCGGCACAGCTCACAGCTGCCACGCGGGCTTGCCGCTGGAAGGTGGTGACGAAGGGCGACACCTACGCCATAACCCCGGCCAACAACACCGGCATGAGCCTCAACTCCTACGGCGGCACCGGCAAGAGCCTCAAGCTCTACAACGCCAACGACGGCGGCAGCCTCTGGGACTTCGAGAGCGTGACGGCCGGCATGAAACTCACCTCTGCCATAGAGGGCGAAAACCCCTATCCCGCCAACAACTACTGGGCCGGCGAAATGGGCTTCACCATCGACGGCAACACCACCGTGAGCCGTGTCAGGGCCGAAAGCGCCGGACCGCTCACCTACTTCCTGCCGGTGGGCGCCGAAGTGGCGCTGTCGCAGGAACAGGCCTACCGCGGCTTCAGGGCCGACGGCATCACGATGAACGGACAGACCGCCGCCCAGGCTACATTCACCGTGACGGAAACGCCGCTCGAGGCGGTCAGCACCTTCACCGTGGATGCCGACAACGAGGCGCAATACCTCTACTATTCGCCCAGCCCCACCAACCACCCCTACCGCATACCCGCCATCGCCACAGCCAAGAACGGCGACCTCATCGCCCTTAACGACCACCGTCCCTGCGGCGGCGACATCGGTTTCGGCGAGGTCGACATCCTGTGCCGCGTGAGCAAGGACAACGGCCGCACCTGGAGCGAAAGCCAGCTCATAGCCGACGGCACCGGAGTAAGCGGCGCGGTTGACTGCGGATTCGGCGACGCCGCCCTCTGTGCCGACCGCGAACGCAACGAACTGCTCATGATAGCCGTGTGCGGCAACGCCTTCTACGGCAACGGCTCCACCACACGCAACAATCCCAACCGCATGGCCCGCTTCACGGCCAGACTCAACAAGGATACCGGCGAGTGGGAATGGAGCACCTTCAACAAGGCAACCGATGAGCTCACCGAGCAGGTGTACGGCCTCTTCGACAACGGCGACGTGAACGGCGACGGAACGCCCGACCCCCTCCAGGCGCTCTTCGTAGGCTCCGGCCGCCTGTATCAGAGCAAATATGTCAAGGTGGGCGACTACTACCGCATCTATGCGGCCCTCTGCGCCCGCCCCAACGGCAACCGCGTCATCTACTCCGACGACTTCGGAAAAACCTGGAAGGCCCTGGGCGGCGACACCGCCCTGCCCGCACCCGGCGGCGACGAGCCCAAATGTGAGGAACTGCCCGACGGCAGCGTCCTGCTGAGCAGCCGCGCCTATGGCCGCGTGTTCAACATCTACCGCTTCACCAATCCCGCCACCGGCGAAGGCGCCTGGCAGGGAGCCGTGACGTCGAACGGCAACAACAACGGCATCCGGGTGGGCAACTCCACCAACGGCGACGTGATGCTGCTGAATGCCATCCGCAAGAGCGACAACGCCGAAGTCCGGCTGCTGCTGCAGTCCGTCCCCTTCGGCAACGGCCGCTCGGATGTGGGCTTCTACTACAAGGAACTGACAGAGGCGATGTACACCAACGTGTCCGCGCTCGCGGCCAACTGGACAAAAGGCCTGCAAGTAACCGACCAGCCCTCGGCCTACTCCGCCTTCACCCTGCAGCGCGACAATCGCATCGGCTTTTACCTGGAAGACGGCCCGACAGCACCGGGCGGCTACAGCATGGTGTATATCCCGCTGACGCTCGAAGACATCACGCAGGGACGCTACGCCATGGGTGAAAACTCCTGGACCACAGGCATCGGCAGCACCGGGGCGGCGCCGACGGCCACCGGCACGGGCATATACCGTCTGGACGGCCGCAAGGCAAAGCAAGCCGAAAGGGGTGTTTGCATCATGAACGGCCGCAAAGTGCTGGTGAAATAAACGACGGCCGCACAGAGGCCACCTTTCTGAAAAGCCCGCCACGGCAAGGCTTACATACAACACGCGCCCAAAGGCCCGGCTGCTGAGATTCAGCGGCCGGGCCTTTTATTCGGAATCCTACAACTGGTTTTGCCCCGATAGCAGGCCGCAGGAGTGTCATTCCTCCCGATTTATGCGGCTGTTACGGAGAATTTGCGTAAATTTGCCACTTAATGGCGGGCGCACGCAAGGAAGCCGCATGCCCCGCGCCGAAGTTCATCACACCACAACGCTCATGACTTTTTCCGACATCATAGGACAGGAAGCCGTAGTGGCGCGGCTGCGCTACCAGCTCACCGCCGGCCGCGTGGCCCACGCACAGCTCCTGGCGGGGCCCGAGGGCTGCGGCAAACTGGCCGCCGCCATGGCCCTGGCAGGGGCCTTGCTCTGCACGGACCCGCACGAGGGCGAGGCCTGCGGCGGATGTGCCGCATGCCGGATGGCGGCGCGCCTGGCCCACCCCGACCTGCACTTCGCCTTCCCGGTGTTCAAGCCGGCCGGACAGGGTGCCCCCGCCGTGAGCGACCAGTACCTGGCGCAATGGCGCGAGCTCGTGACCGAAACGCGCGCCTACTTCGGCCGCGAGGAATGGATGCGCCGCATCGGCGTGGCCAACCAGCAGCTGCTCATCGGCGTGGGCGAGAGCGACCTCATGCTGCGCAAACTCAGCCTGAAGGCAAGCCAGGGCGGCCGCAAGGTAATGGTGGTGTGGCAGCCTGAACTGATGAACCTCGAGGCGGCCAACAAATTGCTCAAAATCCTCGAGGAACCGCCCGCCGACACGGTGTTTCTCCTCGTGAGCGACGAGCCCGACCGCCTGCTGCCCACCATTCTGAGCCGCACACAGCGCGTGGACTTCCGCCCCCTGCCCGACGCCGACGTGGCCCGCGCCCTCATGGAGCGCAACGCCCTGCAGGAAGCCGACGCCAAAGCCCTGGCGCGCCAGAGCGCGGGCAGCTACGTGCAGGCCTGCCGCCACCTGGCCGTCGACCACGACGAGGCGCTCTTCTTCGACATGTTCGTGCTGCTCATGCGCCTGAGCTATATGCGCAAAATAAAGGATATGCACGCCTGGGCCGAACAGGTGGCCGGCTGGGGACGCGAACGGCAAAAGTGTTTCCTCGACTACTGCCAGCGCCTGGTGCGCGAAAACTTCGTCTACAACTTCAGCCGGCCGGAACTCAACTACATGACGGCCCGCGAGGCCGACTTCGCCGTGCGCTTCGCCCGCTTCATCAACGAGCGCAACGTGATAGGCATCATGAACGAACTGGCTGACGCCCGGCGCGACGTGGCGCAAAACGTGAACCCGCGCATGGTCTTCTTCGACTTCGCGCTCAAAATGATAGTACTCCTCATACAATGACGGCCCGCCTAAGAGCCCGAATGCTAATACTCATATCCCTATGAACAAAGACTTTACCATCGACCCCAGCCTGCGCGGATTCTGCGCACGCGGATGCGGCCGACAGGACAAGCAACTCAATACATACGACTACCTGGCCGATGTGCCCCATGCGGCCAACGACTCCGACCTCGTGGAGGTGCAGTTCAAGAACACCCGGAAAGGCTACTTCCGCAACGACAACCACCTCACACTTGCCAAAGGCGACATGGTGGCCGTAGAGGCCTCGCCCGGACATGACATCGGCGTGGTGACACTCACCGGATTGCTCGTGCCGCTCCAAATGAAAAAAGCAAACCTCAAACCCGGCACCGAAATCAAGCGCATCTACCGCAAGGCACGGCCGGCCGACCTCGAAAAGTACGAGGAGGCCAAAGCCCGCGAACAGGACACCATGATACGCTCGCGCCAGATAGCCAAAGAACTGGAACTCGACATGAAAATAGGCGACGTGGAGTATCAGGGCGACGGCAACAAGGCTATCTTCTACTACATCGCCGACGCACGGGTGGACTTCCGCCGCCTCATCAAGGTATTGGCCGAGGCCTTTCACGTGCGCATAGAAATGCGCCAGATAGGCGCGCGCCAGGAGGCCGGACGCATAGGCGGCATCGGACCCTGCGGCCGCGAGCTGTGCTGCGCCACGTGGATGAAAAACTTTAATTCGGTGTCGACCGCGGCAGCACGCTTCCAGGACATCTCCCCCAACCCGCAGAAACTGGCCGGACAATGCGCCAAACTGAAATGCTGCCTCAACTACGAGGTGGATACGTACGTGGAGGCTTTCCGCCGCTTGCCGAGCCGCGAGATACAGCTCGAAACGGCCGACGGCACGTACTATTACTTCAAGGCCGACATCCTGTCGAACATGATAACGTACAGCACCGACAAGCGCCTGGCGGCCAACACCGAGACCATATCGGCCGCCCGTGCCTTAGAGGTGTGGAAGCTCAACAAGCAGGGCGAAAAGCCGCTACGGCTCGACGAGGAGGCACCCGCGGCACCGGCGGGCCCCGTTGACCTGGCCGGGCAGGACGACCTGACGCGCTTCGACAAGGACCGCCGCCGCAAGAACAATAAGAAAAAGCGCCGCCAGCCAGCCGCCCAGCGCACCGACGAGCAGCGCCCGGCCGAGCGCCAGCAAGGCGAGCGGCACCCGAAACAGCGCCGCCAGCAGCGCGGCGGCCGGCGCCCGGACGAACCGGGCAAAAGCAAGGCGGAGGAATGAGACTAAAGCGCGTTCATAGCATCGTGCGGAGGCTGGCCGCCGCATTGCCGGCAGCCATGATGCTCGACGCCTGCTCGGCAGACGGCAACGAGGTGGCGTGGCAATACCGCGCCATCGACGAGGCCGGATGGGAGGCCGGCGACACGCTGGCGTTTACCCTCGACAGCCTGCCCGCCGACGGACATTACGCCACACAACTGATGGTGCGCACCACGGCTGCCGATGCCTGCCCGCTCACTGCCGTGGCAATTGGCGTGACGCGCTCGTGGAGCGGTCCGGAGGCACCGCCGCCGCGCACCGATACGGTGTGGGTGGAGCTCACTACGCGCGAAGGCGACGTGAAGGGGGCCGGCGTCAGCATCTACCAGTATGCCGTGGCGCTCGACACACTGGCCCTGCCCGCCGGCTGCCGCGGCACCATCGTACTGGAGCAACTCATGCGCGGCCCGGCACTGACGGGACTGCGCGACGCCGGCGTGCGTGTCGTAAAACTCTGAGAAAAAATATCTCATTGCCAAGGAAACCAAGATTTCCGGCCGAAAGAAGAGAAAGGTACAAGGCCGCGAAATAAAGCAATAAAAGCTGCAATACACAGACATGGCCCGCGATGATTCCTCCACCGGAACTATCGCGGGCCATGTCTGTTTGTAAGAATATCAGCGTACCATGCAGAGCATGCCGGCCAGGCCGTCGGCAGCCTGCTGCAGGGGTTTGGCCACCATGCCCTTCATGAAGAAGTTGACCTCGGCGCCTACGGTGACGCGCATCTTGGTCTCGCTCCCGCCCGAGGGAAGGAGTTGTATCCACACGTAGAGGGGGATGGGCGAGCCCTCGCTCTGGAACTTGATGCACTTGGGGGCTTCGCGCTCCACGATGCGGAGGGTGAGCGCGCCTACGGGCGAGGCTATCTGCAGGCTGTCGGCAGTGAAAACCATGCCTTCGGCATACTTCTTGAGCTCTTCCACCTTGTCGGCGGGTACCTGGCCGGCCATGCGGGCGGCCACTTCGGGATCATTGAGACGCTCCTTCAGTCCCTCGAGGTGACGCAGGTCGGCGAAACGTCCGTACACTTCCTCCACGGGCCGGGAGATGTATTTTACCTCACTTTCAAATTTGCTGAGTGACATGTGCTGTTAAGATTGATGGATGGTATGATGAAATTATTTGCGGTCCTTGGCGTCCTGCGCGTAGTCGGTGCGATAGGCGCGCTCCACATATTCAATGCCCATGAGGGAGTTGCAAAGCGCGGTGGCATCGCCGGAATCGTAGACAGAGATGTCGAGCGTGCCCTTGAAGATGCCTTTGTCCGTGCTGAGGGTTATGCTGTGCACGGGTATGGCCTGCTGGTTGTGCAGCACGTCGGCTATGGCGTAGAGCACGCCGTGGCTGTCCATTCCCTCAATGGCTATGCGGCACGGGAAGAGGATTTTGCGGTGCATGTCCCAGCGGCAGGCTATGATACCGTTGCCGTCGCGCGTCTTGAGCTGCATGGCTACGTTGCACTTGCGCTTGTGTATCTCGAGCGTGTTCTTTGGCGAGATGTAGCCGAGCACATCGTCGCCGGGCACGGGACAGCATTTGGGCGCTATGATACACTTTGAAATGGTTTCCTCGTTGAGCACGAAGGTCTGTTTGCGGTTAATGCCGCGTATGAAATCGGCGTTGTCGGCCGGCAGAGGTGCCACAACGGTTTCCTGCGCTTTTTTCCCCACGAAGGGGAGGTAGTGGCGCCACCCGCGCGAAGCGCCTTTTCCCTGCAGAACGTTAATGTTGCTCTCGTCGAGAACGACGCGCCCTTCATTGATGGCGAGGAAAAGCTCCTCGCGGTTGGCGCAACCGTGATGCTTGCATATCTTGTCGGTGAGAGCGGAACTGGACTGAATGTCGTGAGCCTGCAGAAACTCGCCAAGGGCGGCTTCGCCCTGACGGCACTTCTCGCGCCGGTCGCGGCGCAGAAGCGCCTGTATTTTGTTGCGCGCCTTGGCCGTAGTGACAAAGTCGAGCCATTCGGGCTGTACGTGCTGCGTGCGGGTGGTGATGATTTCTATCTGGTCGCCGTTGCGGAGCAGGTAGCTCAGGGGCACGAGCGTGTGGTTGACCTTTGCCCCGAAGCAATGGCTGCCCACGAAGGAGTGGATGGAAAAAGCGAAGTCGAGGGCCGTGGAGCCCACAGGCATTTTCTTGAGGTCACCCTTGGGCGTGAATACAAAAATCTCGTCGGAGTAAAGATTGAGCTTGATGGTGTCAAGCAGGTCGAGCGTGTCGGGCTGCGGGTCGTCGAGTATTTCCTTGATGGAATTGAGCCAGTGATCGAGCTCGTTCTCGTCGTAGGGCGCGTCCTTATCCTTATATTTCCAGTGCGCGGCAAAGCCTTGTTCGGCAATGTCGTCCATGCGGTCGGAGCGGATCTGCACCTCAATCCAGTTGCCGTCGTGGCTGATAAAAGTGTTGTGCAGGGCCTGATAGCCGTTGCTCTTGGGGTGTACAAGCCAGTCGCGGAAGCGGTTGGGATGAGCCGTATATATCTGGGTGAGGCGGCCGTATATCTGGTGGCACTCCCCTATCTCGTTGTTGCGGTCCTTAGGTACAAAAATGATGCGGATGGCCAGCAGGTCGTACACCTCGTTGAAGGGGATGTGCTTGTTCTGCATCTTCATCCAAATGGAGTAAGGGCTCTTAACCCGTGCCTTGATGGTATAGTTGATACCTATCTTATCGAGGCTCTCGCAGATGGGGCGCGTAAACTCCTCGAAGATGTTGGTACGTTCGGCCTGCGTGTCGGCGAGGTTCTTGACAATCTGCCCGTACTCCTCGGGGTGCTCGTAGCGGAAACTGAGATTCTCGAGTTCCGTTTTGATTTTGTTGAGGCCCAGGCGGTCGGCAATGGGGGCGAAGATGTAGATAGTCTCGCTGGCAATCTTGTACTGCTTGCGCGGCAGCATGCTCTCGAGGGTGCGCATGTTGTGCAGGCGGTCGGCAATCTTGATAAGGATAACGCGTATGTCATCGCTCATCGTGAGCAGCAGTTTCTTGAAAGTCTCGGCCTGAAGCGAGGCACGTTCGCCAAAGATACCGCCGGCAATTTTCGTGAGCCCCTCCACGATGTTGGCCACCTTTTGTCCGAAAAGGTTGGCTATGTCCTCGTTGGTGTAGTCGGTGTCCTCCTCCACGTCGTGCAACAGGGCCGCGCAAATGGAAGTGGAGCCGAGGCCTATCTCCTCACACACGATCTGCGCCACGGCGATGGGGTGCAGGATGTAAGGCTCGCCCGAAAGGCGGCGCACACCTTTGTGGGCCTGCTTGGCAAAGTTGAAGGCCTTGGTGATGACTTCGACCTTACGGCGGTGGTTCGAGGCCAAATAGGTGTCTATCAGATGCTGGAACGCTGCGTTGATCATCTCCTCGTCCTTCAGTTCCTGAGGAGTAAGGGCTTTGGAATTAAGTTCTTGCATAGCTGAATGTTTTTTGTGGAACCCGCAGATGGGCTGCCGGAATAGTTCCCGATGCGTGGCCGCCGGCTCTATGATGTTTATTTCACTCTGATTTTCTGCCCGGGCTTGATGCGGTCTCCCTTGATGTTGTTGAGACGGCGTATCTTGCTCACCGTGGTGTGGTTGCGGGCGGCAATGGCGCTGAGCGTGTCGCCCGATTTCACAACAGCGCTCTTGCCCCTCGACTTGCTGCGGCTGCTCCGTGCGCTGGATTTGCTGCCGCGGCTGCTCCGCGAGGCAGTGTTGCGGCCCGAGACCTCCTGCTGCGGCACACTGACAACGGCGCGGCGCGTAATCAGTTCGTCGGCGCGATAGTTGTAGATAGAGTCGCCGTAGTCAAGGAAAGCCAGCACCTTGTCCTGCGGCAGGCGCAGGGCACACAGGTCCGACTCGCCGGGAATGATGTCGGTGCGGTACTGCGGATTAAGGGCACGGATGCTCTCGATGTCTATATCGCAAAGCGCGGAAATCTGCTCCATGTGAACGTTACGGCTCACCATGATCGTGTCGGTAGCGACGGGCAGTTTCGTCTTCATCGGACAGATGTTGTGCTCGCAGTAGTAGTTCATGATATAATTGGCAGCGATAAAAGCGGGCACGTAGCCACGCGTCTCCTTGGGCAGGTAGGGATAAATCACCCAGTAGTCCCTTTCGCCCCCGGCACGGTGAATGGCCTTGTTGACGGTGCCCGGGCCGCAATTGTAGGCGGCGATGACCAGACTCCAGTCACCATACATATTATATAGGTCCTTCAGATATCTTGCCGCCGCCCAGGTCGACTTGACAGGGTCGCGCCGCTCGTCGACCAGACTATTCACTTTCAGGTCGTAGCGCTTACCCGTGGAAAGGATGAACTGCCAGAGGCCCACAGCCCCGGCATGGCTGACGGCCGTCGGGTCGAGGGCCGACTCGATGACCGGCAGGTATTTGAGCTCGAGCGGCAGTCCGTAAAAGTCGAGCGCTTCCTCAAAGATGGGAACGTAGAAGTTGCCCGCGCCGAGCATGTAGGACACCGAGCGGCGGAGGCCGCCGCTGTAGCGGTCGATGAACTTTTGCACAATCTCGTTGTGCGGCATTTCCATCACGGCTGGAATGCGCCTCAGCCTTTCCTTGTATTCCTCGGGCGTGAAGGTCGGGTTGAAGTCGGGGTTGGCACAAGTCGTGTCGGGGAAGAGGTACTTCTGCGCGTTCCACTCCTTGAGCAGCGAATCCGTATTGTAGGTCATCGCCTCGGGCAGCTCAATAATCTCATCGGTATTCCTGTGCTCATCGTGCACTTGTATTTCCGTCACTTGTTGTGCGCCGGCGCTCAGCAGGCTGCCGGCAAAAAACAAAAATAAGGTTTTTATCTTTTTCATTTATACAGTTGGTTCGTTTGCGAAGTTAAGGGATTATATGTGGGACCTATTCCCACTTTTGTGGCATTGCTTCCCACTTTTGTGGCAAGGCGTCCCACTTTTTCACGGCCAATCGCCCGTGAGGCACGATGCGTCCGTAGTGTCCGGCAGGCAAGTCACCTTGTCGCCTCATGGCAGGTTCCCGGAATCCGGGGACTACGCCTCTCAGAAATTGAAGCTGCACCCGATGCCGTAAGAGTTGCTGTTTCTCACCGGGCCGGCGCCGCGGTTCGGTATGACCGCCGGCTCGAGACTCATGCTGAGGTCCGGCGTGATGTCGAACACCGAGAGCTGTGCGTCCACGTAGGCATCGATCACCGAAAGCAGGTAAACGCCTACAAAACAGAAGGCGCTCAGGTCGCGGTAACGGCGGTAGTAGTCCTTCTTGCGCTTAAAAATGTTTTTAAACTGCTCCTCGCGGCCCGTGATGTCGTATCGGGGCGGCAGCATATCGAGGTAGCTGTTTGTGTTGGGGTCATCGTCCATGATGTCGAGGTAGGCCTGCGAATAATCCTTGTACATCTGCTGATTCCACATGAGCGCGTAGGTACAGCCGAGGAAGCCGCCGTAGACGATGGGTAGTTTCCAGTATTTCCTGTTATATATCTGTCCGGCCCCCGGAAAAACGAGCGAAAGCCAAAGAGCCCTTCTCGGGTCGGGCACGAAGTTGCTTTTCCACTTCACCGCCTTGCGGTTTGTGCGGAACAACGAGTCGTTCTTGGCCAGCAAGGCGCTGTCGCCGCGGGTTGCGGCCGGCCGGAGCACGGTATCGGCCGCCGCCGGGCCGGCCGTCTGTGCCCGTCCCGGCAACACGCAGAGGAACAGTCCGCAAAGAACCATTCCCCACATCGTCCGCCTCACCTTGCTCTTGCTGTCCTTATTCATTATTTCATTTTATCGAAGAGGCTGATGATGCGCTCCAGCTCCTCTTCCGAGGCGAAGGGGATGCTGATTTTTCCCTTGCCCTGGTTGGAACAGGTCATCTGCACCTTTGTCTTGAAAAAGTCCGACAGGCGCGACTTCAGCAGGTTATACTCCTCGGGCAACCGTTTCTGCGCCTTGTCGGTGAGCTGATGGCGGCCGCTCTTTACGGTTTCGCCGCTGTTGAGCGCCTTCACCATCTCCTCCACCTGGCGCACGGAGTAGCCCTTCTCTCTGATTTCGCCGAAGAGCTTGACCTGCAACGACGGCTGGCTGAGGCTCAGCAACGCGCGGGCATGCCCTTGGTCCACCTCCTTGTTCTGCAGGGCCACCTGCACTTGCGCCGGCAGTTTCAGCAGGCGCAGATAGTTGGCGATGGTCGTCCGGTTCTTGCCCACCTTCTCCGAGAGTTTGTCCTGCGTGAGGTCATACTGCTCGATAAGGTTCTGATAGGCCAACGCTATTTCTATGGCATTGAGGTCCTCGCGCTGTATGTTCTCCACGAGGGCCATCTGCATCATTTTCTCGTCGTCGGCCGTGCGGATGTAGGCCGGTATGCTCTCCAGCCCCGCCATCTGCGAAGCCCTCCAACGCCGTTCACCGGCTATTATCTGATACGTTCCGTCCTCCATCTTGCGGAGGGTGATGGGCTGTATGATGCCTATCTGGCGTATGCTTTCAGCCAGTTCCTCCAGTGCCGCCACGTCAAATTCGCGGCGGGGCTGGTTCGGGTTGGCCTTTATCTTTCCGATGGGCACCTCGTTGATCGACGACGAGCCGTTGGTGCGCACCTCTTCGGTCGAGATGAGTGCGTCGAGGCCCCGTCCGAGTGCGGGATATTTTCTGTGGACAGCCATGTGCGGTTAGTGTGTCGTTTTAAAAAGTTGCGGGGCGGTTCAGCGCGCCGCCGTTTTGTTGATAATTTCCTTGGCCAGCGCCAGATGGTTCTTGGCCCCGGTCGATTCGGCATCGTAGAGAATGGCCGGCAAGCCGTGGCTCGGTGCCTCCGAGAGGCGCACGTTGCGCTGTATCACCGTTTTGAAAACCAATTCCTGAAAGTGGCGCTTCACCTCGTCGTATATCTGGTTCGCCAGCTTCAGCCGCGAGTCATACATCGTGAGCAGGAAGCCCTCGATCTCCAGTTCCGGATTCAGTTTCTTCTTAATGATTTTGATCGTGTTGAGCAGTTTGCTGATACCTTCAAGGGCGAAATATTCGCACTGCACCGGTATGATGACCGAGTCGGCCGCCGTCAGGGCATTCACGGTGATGAGCCCGAGCGACGGCGAGCAGTCTATCAGGATGTAGTCATACTCCTCCTTGAGCGGCGCCAACAGGTTTTTGAAGACGCGCTCGCGGTTTTCGAGGCTCAGCATCTCCACGTCGGCCCCCACGAGGTCGATGTGCGAAGGCACTATGTCCAGCCGTTCTATATCGGTGGTGTAGATAGCTTCCTTGATGTCGGCTTGTCCCACCAGGCAGTCGTAAATAGAGTTGTCCGTCTGCGAGAGATCCACACCCAGCCCCGACGAGGCGTTGGCCTGCGAGTCCGCGTCGATGAGTAGTACTTTTTTTTCGAGGGTGGCGAGCGACGCCGCCAGGTTCATCGACGTGGTTGTTTTGCCTACGCCGCCTTTCTGATTTGCCAATGCTATGATTCTGCCCATATCCTATGGTTCTATGTGCGCCGCCCTGGCGGCCGTTTGCGAAACGAGGTGCCCGCGACATAGCCATTACCCGTAGCCAATTATAGTCGGGTATGGTCCGGCCCCGTCCTGTTTCTTTTTTTTTGCAAAAGGAGGAATAATAATATTTGCAAAGGTAACAAAATTTCTTTGAACGGCCTTTCTTTATACCTTTTTTAGTATTTTTGCCGTGCTGTGGCGGTCGGTGCGGTTTTGCCGTGCCGGTGGCCGCCGTCCTCGCCGGTGCCTTCTGCTCCGCGACAGTTTATTCCGCAAAGAACATTATGTCGAAACCCTACATTCTTATCTCAAACGACGACGGCGTTACGGCGCGCGGCATCAACTTCCTGATTGACACGCTGCGCGAGGTGGCCGACCTGCTCGTCGTCGCCCCCGACTCCCCCCGCTCCGGCTTCGCCTGCTCCATCACCTCCGCCGCACCCATCACCTACCACGTGTTGCGCCAGGAGCCCGGCCTCACCGTCTGTTCCTGCACCGGCACACCTGTCGACTGCGTGAAGCTGGCGCTCAACGTCTTCACCGACCGCCGTCCCGACCTCGTGGTGGCCGGCATCAACCATGGCGACAACTCCTCCGTCAACGCCCACTATTCAGGCACTATGGGCGCTGTCATCGAGGGCGCCCTGCAAGGCTATCCCGCCGTAGCCTTTTCTTTATGCGACCATCGCCCCGATGCCGATTTCACTCCCCTGCGGCCCTATCTCATCGACTTCGTTTTCAAAGCGATTGCCGTTGGACTGCCGCCCTTCACCTGCCTGAACATCAACTTTCCCCGTTGCCCCAAATTCGAGGGCGTACGCATTTGCCGCATGGCCCGCAGCCGCTGGCAAAACGAACTGGCCCGCCGCGAACACCCCTACGGCGCCCCCTACTTCTGGCTGGTGGGCAACTGCGAGGAACTTGAGCCCGAGGCCGACGACACCGACCGCTGGGCCCTGGCGCACGGCTATGTGGCCGTCACGCCCACGCAGCTCGACGTCACCGCCACCGGACTGATAGATGTGCTTAAAGCCGTGATGTAAAGTCTACGGCCCGGACGGCGACGGATTACCGGTCGCGCCGCCCAGACCGTCTTTGTTTGTTCCCGGATTATTCGTTTTTTCATTACTCCCCATGCGCTACTTTCTCATAGCCGGCGAAGCCAGCGGCGACCTCCACGCCGCCCACCTCATGCAAGCCCTTTTGCGCGAAGACCCCCAAGCCGAGTTCCGCTACTATGGCGGCGACCACATGGCCGCTGTCGGCGGCACCCTTCTGTGCCACTACCGCCACTTGGCGTATATGGGGCTGATTCCTGTGTTGCTTCATCTGCGCACTATCCTGCGCGGCATGGCCCGCTGCCGGCGTGAGATAGCCGCCTGGCGCCCCGACGCCGTCATTCTGGTAGACTATCCCGGTTTCAACCTTAAGATTGCGCGCTTCGTGCGTAAGGCAGCCATCTGCCCCGTCTATTATTATATATCGCCCAAGATATGGGCCTGGAAAGAGGGGCGCATCCACGCCATCCGCCGCGACGTGACGCGGGTTTTCTCCATACTTCCCTTTGAGGTGGACTACTTCCGCGAGCGCCACGGCTACGATATCACCTACGTGGGCAACCCCACGGTCGACGAGGTCGTGACCTACCGCGCGCAGCACCCCGCCAAGGTCGCTCCGGAACTGTCGTCGCCGGTTTCAGGAAAGCCGTCATCGCCAGTCGTGGCCTTGCTGCCCGGTTCGCGCCGGCAGGAAATCAACGACAACCTCAGCCGCATGCTCCGCGCCGCCGTGCCCTTGCTCGACGAGGTAGCCCCCGGCGCCCGCCTGTGTGTGGCCGTGGCTCCGGCGCAGCCAACCGACTTTTACCGCACCATCATCGCACGCAGCGGTGTCGACACGCAGCGGGTGGAGCTGGTGGAGGGCGACACCTACGGCCTCCTCGCGCGCGCCGACGCCGCCCTCGTGACCAGCGGTACCGCCACGCTCGAGACTGCCCTCTTCCGCGTGCCCCAGGTGGTGTGTTATTATATTGCCTGCGGCCGCGTGGTGAATGTGTTGCGCCGCCTTTTCCTGAAGGTGCGCTACATCTCGCTCGTCAACCTCGTGTGCGGTCGCGAGGTGGTGCCCGAGCTGGTGGCCGCCGACATGAACGAGCGCACCGTGCGCCGCCACCTCGCGTCCATCCTGCCCGGCGGGTCGGCCCGCGAGGCCATGCTTGCCGGCTACGACGACATGGCCCGCCGCCTCGGCAAACCCGGCGCTCCCGCCCATGCCGCCCGCCTCATGGTAAGCGCGCTGCGTGCCGGCCGGGCGATAAATAAGTAACATTTTTCCGTAATCCGTATACAATCTTGTCGCTCATTTCTGCGTATTTTTGCCTTGCAATTTTAAAACAGCGACAAGATGTATCTCGAAAAAATCAATTCCCCGCAGGACGTCAAGGCGCTCTCGCTCGAGCAGCTCGCCGTCCTTTCTGAAGAAATACGTACCGCCATTCTCAACCGCGTGAGCCGGCATGGCGGCCACGTAGGTCCCAATCTCGGCATCACCGAGGCCACCGTGGCGTTGCACTACGTGTTCAACGCCCCCGCCGACAAGTTTGTGTTCGACGTTTCACACCAGATTTATCCCCACAAGATGCTCACCGGCCGCGCCTACGGCTACACCGATGAGGCCCGCTTCGGCGAAGTGTCGGGCTACAGCAGTCCGCTCGAGTCGTCGGTTTACGACACCTTCGAGATAGGCCACACCTCCACCTCCGTATCGCTGGCCACCGGTCTGCAGAAGGCGCGCGACCTGCGCGGCGGCCACGAAAATGTAGTGGCCATTATCGGCGACGGCAGCCTGAGTGGCGGCGAAGCGTTCGAGGGGCTCAGCACGGCCGGCGAACTGGCCACAAACCTCATCGTAGTGGTGAACGACAACGAGATGAGCATAGCCGAAAACCACGGCGGCCTCTACGGCAACCTCGCCCTGCTGCGCGCCACGCAGGGACAGGCCGAACTCAATTTCTTCAAGGCCTTGGGCTTCGACTACCTGTATGTGGAGCAGGGCAACGACCTCGGCGCGCTCATCAGCGCCTTCAGAGCCGTAAAGGACACGCCGCGCCCCACCGTGGTGCACATACACACGGAGAAGGGCCGCGGCTACGCGCCGGCCGTGGCCGAGAAGGAGCGCTTCCACTGGCACGTGCCTTTCTCGCTGACTACCGGCGAGCCGCTGGCTACGGGTGGCGGCGAATACATGCCGGCACTGCTGGGCCAATGGTTACGCGCCGAGATGGAGCGCGACCCGCGCCTGGTGTGCATAGCCGCCGGCGTGCCCGCCGCTGTGGGCTTCGGGCCGGCCGAGCGGCAGGCCGCGGGTGAGCGTTTCATTGACGTGGGCATTGCCGAGGAGCAGGCTGTGGCCATGGCTTCGGGACTGGCCAAGGGCGGGGCACACCCGGTGTTCAGCACCTATGCCACCTTCCTGCAGCGCACCTACGACCAGCTGGCGCAAGACCTTTGCGTCAACGGCAATCCGGCAGTGATCAACGTTATCGGTGCCTCCATTTTCGGCATGAACGACTTTACGCACATTTGCTTCTTCGACATCCCCATGCTCAGCCATATTCCCAACCTCGTGTACTTGGCTCCCACCACCTACGAGGAGCTCATCGCCATGGAGCGCTGGGCCATCGGACAGGAGCGCTACTCCGTGGCCATACGCGTGCCGGAATGGGGCGTGGCCCACGCCGAGGGACCGGTGGATGAGGACTACAGCGAGCTTGACCGCTACCAGGTGGTGCGCCGCGGCCGCGAAGTAGCCGTGATAGCCGTGGGCGACTTCTTCGGCAAAGGCGAGCGCGTGGTGCGGCAGCTGGCGGAACACGGCATCGACGCCACCTTGGTGAATCCGCGCTACCTGTCGGGCACCGACGAGACGCTGCTTAGCGAACTCGCGGCCGACCATCGCCTGGTGGCCACCATTGAAGACGGCTGTCTCGACGGCGGTTTCGGCGAGCGCATAGCACGCTTCTACGGTCCCACCCCCGTGCGGGTACTCAACTTCGGCGTGCGCAAGGCGCTCTACGACCGCTACGACGCCGAGCAGCTCATGCGCGACAACCGCCTGCTCGACGAACAAATCACAGCCGACATCGTGGCAGCCCTCTGAGGCCTCTCGCCGCAAGCATACAGACATTTACCGGCCGCCCTGGCCGCGCATTGGTTGCGCGGCCAGGACGGCCGGATTCGCAGGTAACTCCCGCAGCCGCCGGGCAGGCCGACCGGCAGGCAGCGTTCGTCCGGCAAATGGGCAGATTCGTCGATTTTAAAGAAAGTGGCGCCGGACCTTTGGCGGAAAGGTAGTACCTTTGCATCTGAAAAACAGTATGCTTCCCCTTACGCCAAGATAATACGAAACAAAAACATAACCTAACATGAAAAAAAGACTTACCTTACTTCTGCTCATCCTGGCAAGCCTCACGGCGACCCTGCAGGCACAGCGCTACGTGGTGTCGGGCACGGTGAAAAACGAACAGTCGGGCGAGCCTGTGGAATTTGCCGGCGTGGCCGTGCTGCGCCCCGACAGCTCCATCGTAGGCGGCGTGCAAACCGACGAGAACGGCGCCTTCACGGTCAGGACCAAAGGATCCGGCAACTTCATCCTGCGCATCACCTACATGGGCTACCGCACGCTGCTGCGCAACGTAACGCTCACCCAGCAGCAAGACTCCGTAAGCCTGGACCTGCTCAAACTCAGCAGCAACGACAAGGTGCTGGGCACAGCCGTGGTAACGGCCACGATGGCCCGCGTGGAGCAGAAGGACGACACGACCATGTACAACGCCGCGGCCTACCGCGTGCCCGAAGGCTCCACACTCGAAGCGCTCGTCAAGCAGTTGCCCGGCGTGGAGGTCGACGACAACGGCACCATCAAATGGAACGGAAAGGAAGTCAAGGAATTCCTGGTAAACGGCAAAGACTTCTTCAAAGGCGACACGGAAACGGCCATGAAAAACCTGCCCACCGAGCTGGTGAACAAGATAAAGGCCTACGACAAGAAGAGCGACTACACTGAAATGACGGGCATTGACGACGGGGAGGAGACCACCGTGCTCGACATCGCCACCAAGCGCGAGCTCAACGAGTCGTGGATAACAAACGTCGACCTGGCCTATGGCACAAAAGACCGCTATGCAGGGCGCTTCTTCGCCACCCGCTTCACCGACCGCAGCCGCATCACGGCCTACGGCTCGGCCAACAATACAGGCAACCGGGGATTCGGCGGACCACGGGGATTCGGCGGCAGCAACGGACTGACCGCACGCAAGGATGCCGGTATGGACTTCAGCTGGGAAAACGACAAGAAAAAGCGCGAGGCCGGCCGCCTGGAACTGGGCGGAAACCTGCGCTACTCACACACGGGCTCCGATGCGGTGAGCACCACCTCGTCCGAAACCTTCCTGGCGAGCGGCAGCTCGAGTTCCTTCAGCAACAGCCGCAGCGTGAACCGCAGCAGTTCGTCGAGCGTCAACGGCAGTTTCCGCCTGCAGTGGAGCCCCGACACGCTTACCAACATCATGTTCCGCCCCTCCTTCAGCTACAGCGAGAACAACAGCCGCAGCAACAGCCTCAACGCTACCTTCAACGACGACCCCTACGCCATCGAGGGCATGTATTCGCCGCTCGACAGCATCTTCGCCGCCACCGTCAACTCCTCACTGCAGGCTATCGCCGTCAACCGCAACCGCCGCCTGAGCATGAGCGACGGCAAAAGCAGCAGTGTGAACGGTACGCTCAACGTGATGCGCCGCCTCAACGCCAACGGCCGCAACGTGTCGCTGCGCCTCACCGGCGGCTACAGCAACAGCAAGAGTCACTCCTACTCGCTCTCGGACATCAAGTATTTCTCCACCCGGAAACCGGCCAGCTTCCTCAACCAATACAGCAACAATCCCTCGAAAAACTGGAACTACAGCGCCCGCCTGGGCTACGTGGAGCCGCTCGGCAAAAACTGGTTTGCCGAGGCCGGATACACCTACTCCTACCGCTACAACGACAGCGACCGCTCGCGCTATAACCTCGACTCGCTCGCCGCCGACAAGTTCGGCGGACAATACGACGCCTGGGGCTCCTGGCAGACGGCCTACGAGCTCTTCGGCACCCTGCCCTCCGAGCGGGAGGTGCTCGAGCTGGTACGCGACGAATACAACTCGCAGTATGCCACCTACAAATACTACAACCACACGGTCAACGTCGGCGTACGCTACAACACGGAAAGCATCCGCTTCAACGCCGGTGTGGACTTCAACCCCGAGAAAACCGAAATGAACTATCTGCGCGCGGGCCAGAACATCGACACGCTCATCACGCGCAACGTGTTCAAAGTGTCGCCCCAGGTGCGCCTGCGCTACAGGTTCTCGAAAACGACAAGCCTCGACATCCGCTACCGCGGCTCTTCGTCGCAGCCTTCGATGACGAATCTGCTCGCCGTGGTCGACGACTCCGACCCGCTCAACATCTCGATGGGTAACCCGGGCCTGAAACCTTCATGGACCAACAGGTTCAACATCCACTACAACTCGTACAACACCGACCGCCAGCAAAGCATGATGGCCCGCGCCAGCTTCACGCAGACAAGCAACAGCATCAGCAACCGCATGATCTACGACGAGAAAACCGGCGTGCGCTACACGCGTCCCGAGAACATATCGGGCAACTGGTCCACCGACGGCAACTTCATGTTCAACACAGGCCTCGGCGAGCAAAAGCTCTTCACCATCACCACCTTCACGCGGGCCAGCTACACCAACTCGGTGGGCTACGTGCGCAGCTACGACAGCGGAGCGACGGGTGAGGGCGCGACGGGCGGCACCGGGCTCGACGGCAGCTACGACGCCTACGACCGCCTCTTCGGCAGCATGTCGGCCAGCAAAAACACGACGCGCGAGCTCAACCTCGGCGAAAACCTCAACATCACCTACCGCAACTCGTGGTTCGACGTAGGCCTGGTCGGTTCCGTGAACTATCAGCACGCACGGGCCTCGCTGCAGGAGCGCTCGAACATGGACACCTGGAACTTTGCCTACGGTCTCAACGCCAATGTCAACACATCGTGGGGCATGAGCATCTCCACCGACATCCGCATGAACTCGCGCCGCGGCTACTCGGAGGCGTCGATGAACACCAACGAACTGCTTTGGAACGCCCAGATATCACAGTCGTTCCTCAAGAGCAAACGCGCCACCGTCAGCCTGCAGTTCTACGACATCCTGCACCAGCAGAGCAGCGTGAGCCGCAACATCTCGGCCACCATGCGCAGCGACTCGTGGAACAATGCCATCAACTCTTACATAATGCTGCACTTCATCTACAAGCTCAACATATTCGGCGGCAGTTCCAAGAGTGCCTCGGGCAACCGCGGACGCGAAGGCGGACGCCCCGAAGGCGGTCCGGGCCGCATGCCGGCCGCACCGATGATGCGCATGGGCGGCGGAGGCGGCTTCCACTGATTCCTCCCGGCCGGCTGCAACCTGAAAAAAGCGGTTCATCGCCCCAAGCCGGAACCGAGCCTCACACAAGGACCATACATCTGATTCCTGCCGCGAACGGAACACCGATCCGTAGTGCGGCAGGATTTTTTTATCTGCCGGAGGGAGGGGCTGCTGAAAACCGGACACCCTACATTACAAAAAAACGACCTACGCACGCGTGTAAAAGGTTTTTATGTTTTATCATTCAGCCACCCGCAAACTATTAAATCTTAACCAATTACACTGAAGGATAGTATTTTTTTCGCCTTCAGCCGCACCAACATTCATTCACAGCCCCGCCCTGCGGAAAAAGTCCGTATTGGTGTGACGAAAAGCATTACTTGGAATTTTTCCGCGAATACGGACTTTTTAAATTCCAAGTAATGCTTTTGTCACCAGCCGGTGGGGTGCATCCCTACAAATCGGCGTGCTACCGTCCGGCTGAATGATGACCTTTTCATCATTCAGCCGAACAACCTATGCTACAACCGCTTACAGCCTGCTGAATGATAGAAAAATGCAAACACCGTTACGCGCGTGTATATGGCAATAGCGCCCCATCGCAACGGATACACATACATTCAGCCCACGGGATTCCACTCCGCTCTCCTCCCGATATTTTCCGGAACGCAGACTTCAACAGTTTCCGGAACAAGCCACAGAGCGGAAACACGCATCCCCGGAAAGAAAAAGCCCCCTCCGCAAAGAGAGCGCCCGCAACGTCGTGCCGTCGGGGGGGGCACGCGCTACGGGCGCTATACGGTAAGGCGGTTCGTGCGGCGGTTACCGGTGCCGCCACCGCGCCTGTCAGTCTTGCTGCTGGGCAGCCTTTATTTGTTCGTTCACGGCACGTATTTTGTCGAGAATCAGGTTGAGGTCTTCCTTCAGACGCTCTATTTTGTGATTGATTTCCTCCACGAGCGAACCGGCCGACTTCGACTTTGTGTTGAAGAAGGTGAGATTTGTCTCGTAGTTGGTTATTTCCTGCTTCTTGGCCTCGTAGGCGGCAGAGAGGCGGTTGCGCTCGCGCGTCAGTTCATTGCCGCCTTTGTCCACCACATTCTTCTTGAAGTTTTCGAGGTTGCGGCGTCCGGCGCTGATGTGCAGCTCTTTGTAGAGGCGGTCACACACTTCGCGGTAGCGCTTGTACATTTTCTCCTTCTTGCGGAAGGGCACGTGGCCCACCTCGTTCCATTCGGCCTGGAGCTGGCGCACGGTCTGAAGCACATTTTCCTGTCCGTCGGCAAGCAACTGCTCGAGCCGGGCGATGATGTTCTTTTTCTTCTCGAGGTTGGCTTCCTCTTCCTCGCGCTGTCCGGCAGTGGCGGTGTTCTTGCGGTCGAAGAAATAGTTGCAGGCCTCGTTAAAGCGCTTCCACACGTTTTCGGAGGCGCGGTGATTGACGGGGCCCGTCTGCTTCCACTCCTTCTGCAACGCTATGAGTTTGTTGGCCGTGGCGTTCCAGTCGGTGCTTTCCTTCAGGGCCTCGGCGGCCGCGCACAGTTCGTTTTTCTTCTCAAGGTTGGCGGCATAGGCTTCGCGTATGCCTTTGAAGTGGGCCGTCTTGGCTGTGAAGAACACGTCGCAGGCGGCGCGGAAGCGCTCGAATATCTTGGTGTTCACCTTCTTGGGAGTGAAGCCCACGGTCTTCCATTCGGCCTGCAGGGCGAGCACCTGCTTGGTGGCCTCTTCCCATTCGGCGGTGGTTTTATATTCTCCGGCCGACATGGCCTCGGCCTTTTCGCAGAGTGCCGTCTTGGCCACGAGGTTCTCCTCTTCGCGTGCCTTGAGATCCTCGAAGTGTTGCTGGTGGCGCTTGTTGACCACGGTGGATGCCTCCTTGAAGCGCGTCCATATCTCTTCGCGCTTTTCCTTTTCCACGGGACCGGCTTCGCGGAACTCCTGGTGGAGCTGCTGCAGCTGGTGGAAAGCCGATATGGGGTCGGCCACTTCGGCCAGCTTCTCGGCGGCTTCGCAAAGATGGGTCTTGATTTCGAGGTTCTTCTTGAAATCATAGGCGCGCATCTCGTGGTTGAGGCGGAGCTGGTCGTAGTATTGCTCCACGTGGTGCTGGTAGTTTTTCCAGAGTTCGGTGGCACGCTCGGCGGGTACGGACTTCACTTCCTTCCAGTCGGCCTGGAGTTGCTTGAAGGCGTCGTAGTTGCGGTCGGCCTCGTCGGGCGAGGTGGCCATGTTTTTGATTTGCTCGATGATGGCGAGTTTCTTTTCGAGTCCGGCCTGCTTTTCCTTTTCGAGGGCTTCGATGGCTTCGGCGCGCAGTTCGCGGATGCGGGCGAGCTGAGCCTTGAAGTTTTCCTCTTCGGCATCGGGGGCGGGCATGAACTCCTCGGGAGCGCCTCCTGCCTCGACAAACGCGTCGCGGGCGGCCACGGCCTCGGCATTGTGTATTCTATAATAAGCCTGTTTGAGCCCCTCCACCTCGGTGCGGTCGATGCTTTCGCCGGCGGCCACTATTTCCTTGAGCCGCTCCACGACCTCGGCCTTGGTGGCCGGCTGGCGGCGCTGCGGCGCTGCGGCCTGGGGGGCGGGCGCAGCCTCGTTTTCAGCCGGAGTTGCCTCAGTCTCCGCCGGAGCCGCTTCAGCAGCTTCGGGGATTGGTGTTTGAGCGTCGGGGGTCATTGTCATCTCCTCTACAGGAGTTTTATTCTCGTCCATGATAATTATTTGTCTGAATAATCTTAATTTATATTGCTAAGTGCAAATGAAGTTATTTTTTTCGGGATAACCAAACAAAACCCCAAAAATATGTCCCGCAGGCCGCGCGCTGAGGCAGTGGCGCCGCTCATATCCACGTTTTGTGCCGGAAGAGGCCGTAGAACACACCCGTCACGACAAACGAGAGCACGATGACAAGGGGGAAGCCCCACCAGGTGTTTTCGAGCCCGGAAATGAGGTTCATGCCGAAGATGCTGGCAATGAGCGTGGGAAACATGAGTATGATGGAGACAGAGGTCATCTGCTTCATGACGCCGGACATGTTGTTGTTGATGATGCTGGCGTAGGTTTCCATCGTGGAGTCGAGGATGTTGGTGTAGATGTTGGTGGTTTCGCGCGCCTGGTTCATCTCGATGGTGACGTCTTCTATGAGGTCGGCGTCGAGCTCGTCGACGGGAAGTTTCAGGCGTAGCTTGGAGAGGAGAGTCTCGTTGCCGCGTATGGAGGTGATGAAATAAGTGAGGCTGTCCTGCAGGCGCGAGAGGCCGATGAGGTCTTCGTTGTCGATTTTGCGGTCGAGGTTGCGCTTGGCCTCCTCAATGAGTATGTTGATTTGCTTGAGGCGTTTGAGGTACCACACGGCGGCCGATAGGAAAAGGCGGAACACGAGATCGACGGAGTCGGTGAATCCTAAGTTGCGCTTTTGCTGGTACGACACGAAGTCGATCATCATGTTCGTCTCGTAGTTGCACACGGTGACGCATACGTCCTTGTTGAGAATGATGCCCAGGGGGATGGTGGTGTGCGGCGTGCGCGAGCGCACCTCCTTGACGTAGGGGATGCGCAGGATGATGAGCGTCCACCCGTCGTCGTAGTCGTAGCGCGAGCGTTCGTCCTTATCCTGGATGTCGTCGAGGAAGTAGTCGGGAATGTGCAGTTGGTTGATGAGGAAGTCCTCATCCTCGGCAACGGGGCAGGTCACCTGCACCCAGCAGTTAGGTTCCCAGTTGTCGATGGTACGTAGTGTGTGGTTGAAGTTCCAGTAAGTGAGCATGGGGTGTTTCTCCTAAACGTTTTTTCAGACCGGAGAAACACGCCTCGTATGCGTGTCCGCCGGCCGGTCAGTGGTTATTTTCCGCGTGATAGTCGTCCATTTGGATGAATACTGGTATTGGTTTCGGCGGCAAAAGTACTACTTTTTTCCGGACGGACAAGCATCCGGGGCGCTTTATTCCGCCGCGGCGGCACATATCGGGCACTGCGGCGCTTCACCGCCACTAAAACATTCAAATATCCCGGGGTCAACAAGAACTGCCGGGCAGCCAGTTCCCCCGCACCGGCGTTCCAGGCCACCGGCATGCCACCTCATGCGGGAAACCCGACAGGGCGCGGGGGCTCCCGTCGGGTTTCATCCACAACATTTAACTGATTTCGGTCGTCGGGCTACAGTTTTTTTCCACCTGACTGCCCAAGCGTCTCAGAGGCGCTTGCGCTCGCTGTCGGCCGCTCCGCCGCCGCGATATTTGCTGCGGGCGGTGTTGAAGCGGTAGCGCAGGGTGAGGCGCACCTGCCGGCTGTCGTAGCGCGAGTGCTGCATGAAGCGCGAGTTCTCCATGAAGACAAACACGAAGGACTCCGCCTTTCCGAGCAGGTCGCTGCCGCTGAGTTTCAGGCTCAGGGCGTCGTTCATAAAGGTCTTGGTGAGCGAGAGGTCGAGGCGGTGGGTCGTCTTGGCCACGCGCACGTTTTGAAAGTCGCCCCGGCTCTGAAACACATATTCGGCGTTGAGCACGAAGCCGGCGGGCAGGCGGAAGTTGTTGTTCCACTGCGCCACGAAGATAGGATTGCCGAAGCGGCGGTTCCGCCCCATCACCGGCATCGCGAGCCACTGCTTCTGCACGACGGCCGTCATCACAGGTTCCCACCACCCCACCTTGGGCGCGGCGATCAGCATGGCGTTGAGGCTGGACAGGGTCTTGTTCACAAAGGTTATCTTGGTCGTGGCCGGCCGCTCGGGCAGCGAATTGCCCCAAAACAGAATGGCGTCTTTCTCCTGCCTGAAGGTCACCACGCCCTGCCATATCTTCCACACCCCCGAGAGCGTCAGGTCGTGGCTCGTGGTGGGCCGCAGCGTGGGATTTCCGCCCTGCATCAGGAAACGGTTGGCATAGGTCACGTTGTTACTGAGCTGCGTGTAGCCGGGGCGGGCCGTGGCGGCACGGTAGCTCAGCGAGAACTGCGCCTTGCCCAGCTGCGTGGCCAGCGACAGGTGGGGAAACACATGGCTGAACCGCCGGCTCTGCGCGGCCTGCCGCACGCCGCCCTCGAAGTAGTCGAAGCGCACGTGCTCGTAGCGCAGGCCCAGCGAGAGCTGTCCCAGTCCCTTCACCTGGCGGGCATACTCGGCAAAAGCGGCGGCACTCTGCTCACGGAGCTGCGAGCGGGCCGTCTGCACGCCCCAGCCATTGTCGGGCACCAGGTAGTCGTCGTGACGGTTGGTGAAGGTGTATTGCGTGCCGGCGCCGAGCGTTCCGCCCAGCAAAGGCAGTTCGTAGCGCGCCTTACCGGCCACCAGACGGTTGCGCACGTTGTTGACCGACTGTACCAGGCGGTCTTCAAACTCGGCGCTGTGTTCCGTCACGTCCTGGCGGCTGCTTTCGCCGTCGGCGTAGAAGTCGGCGTCGAGAAACAGCTCGCCCCGTCCCGCCCGGCCGGCGTAGTAGGCATTGACGGCATGGGCGGGATTGTAGTCCTCGCGCTTGTCCAGGTCGGAGCACAGGCGGTCGTAATAGGCGCCATCGGCCAGAATGTCGCTGGCAATCGCGGCCTGCGCCGTCCGGGGAAAGGCTTTTGTCAACTCGTAGCGCAAGCCCGCCGAGCGTCCCCCGCCGAAATCATAGTTGAGCCCGGCGGTGGCGGTAAGCTGGCGGTGACGGTAGGAGGAGCGCTCGGTGAAGGGGAGCAGCCAGAGGGTATCGGCCGCCGTCATCTGGTCGTTGTTGTTGCGGAAAATGCCGTTTTTCAGCAACATCCGGGCCGAGGCGAAGAGGTCGAGGCCGCCGCGGCGGTAGTTGAGCGCCAGCTGCCCGTCGGATGAGAAACGCCGGCCTTGGGCGGCGCTGGCCGTGGCGTCGGCGCCGAAGCCCTCGCCCTGCCGCCGCACCGTACGGATGAGCACCACGGCGCCCGAGGCGGCCTCGTAGCGCGCGCCGGGGTTGCGCACCACCTCCACACTCCTGATCTCGTCGGAGCGCAGGCGGCGCAGTTCGTCCTCGTAGCGCACCTGCCGGCCGTTCACGTAGAACACGGGCGCGCCCTTGCCCACCACTTCAATCTTCTCGTCCTTCATGACGAGGCCGGGCACCTGGCGGAGCAAATCCTCGGCGGTGCCGGCCTGCTCGAGCAGGGTGCCGGCCACCTGGGTTTCGAGGCCGGTGGCCGTGAGGCGGGCCACGGAGCGCCGCGCCGTCACCACGGCCTCGCCCAACAGGCTGCGTTCCTCAAGCAGGCGGATGTCGGCCGCCAGGGCACTGTCGAGGGGAAGACACACGGGAACGTAGCCCACCAGCGATACGCGCAGCAGGGCGGCGCGGGGCCCGGGGACCAAGGTGAAGCGGCCGTCCTGCCCCGTCACGGTGCCGCCGACGACGGCGGAGTCGGGCAATGCGAGCATCACTACGCCGGCAAAGGGCACGGGCCGGCCTTCGGCGTCGACCACACGGCCGGCGCGCTGCGCGGACAGAAGCCCTGCGCAGAGGCAGAGCAGGAGGGTGAGAAACTGTCTCTTCATAATGCTCATCAGTTGCATTCCGGGGGGGTAAACGGAGCCGGGCGGCTACCGGGGCGGGCGGCATCGGACTGGCCGCCGTAGCGGGCCACGATGTCGGGCAACTGCCCGGACTCGATGCCGAGTTGCCGCATTTTGCGGCAGAAGTCGGGCACGTCGTGTTCGTAGAAGTCGCGGCGCCGCTGCCCGGTTATGATGTCGCAGGCGTCGGGCGAGACAAAGTAGCCCATACCGCGGCGGGTGTAGACGATGCCGCGCTGCGCCAGGAGCTCAAAGGCTTTCACCGTGGTGTTGACATTGACCTCGAGCAGGGCGGAGTATTCGCGCAGCCCCGGCACGCGGCCGTCGGCGGCGTAGTGTCCGGCGAGCACCTCGTCGCACAGGCGCTCGGCTATCTGCATGTAGATGGGGAGTCCTTCCTTGAAATTCATAAGTCTTTATTCAGATGGTGAAGAACCGGCTTATTTGAGGAAAGGGAGCCTGAGGCGCCGGCTGATGACGGGCAGGGAGCGCATGTGGCGGTAGCTCCACACGAAGCCGGCCACGAGATAGATGCTGCCGAGCACTATGATGACGACGGCCATGATGCGGAAGATTTCGTCGTGACTCATGTCGCCCACCTCGCGGAAGAGGGACAAGACGTGTACGAAGCCCCAGGAGAAGAGCAGCAGCAAGGCTATTCCGGCCAGCGTCACGAAGGCGAAGGCGCGGCGGCGCAGCAGGGCGCTGCCGAAGAAGTAGCTGAAGTAGCCCGAGAGGAGGAACACGCTGCCGCTTATGAACAGGAGCCAGTCGTCGGCGGATCGCAGGGCGGTGCCGACACCCACTTCGGGCCAGAAGCGGAGATGAGAGAAGAATGCCGGAAGCGCCGAGGTATAGCTGTGTCCCAGCAGCGGGAAGACGACATAGCGCGCGCAGTCGGCCAGGCAGATGGCGGCCAGCACGTAGAGGGCGAAGACCACCGTGTGCACGAGCAGGCGCACGAGGTATTTCTCGAAGCCCGAGGCCGGGAGCATGAGCCAGGCCACGCGTTCCTGGCGCGAACGCAGGGCGGCGAAGGCGGTGCTGAGGTTATAAGCCGAGAATATCACGAGGATGGTCATGAAACTGGCGGAGATTCTGCCGGCGAGCACCTCGCTGAAATTCTCATAGGCCTCGCTCAGCACTTCGGGAGACACCTCTCCCGAATATGGCATGCCTGCCATGCTGGGCTTGAGATACACCCAGAGGCTGGCGCCTATGGCCAGGCCGAGCGCGGTGAGGAACACGCCGAGATGCGTCTTGCGGCGGAGAGAGAAGTCGGCGCGCAGCAGGCGGCCGAAGCGTTGCATATTGAAGTTTTGCATAAGGCTGTTTTTTATAAAGGTGGTTGATGATGTGACGGTCAGCGGGCAAGCAGTGCGGGATTCTCCAGCAGGGCGTTGAAGAGGAGCTCGAGGTTGAGCGGCGTGTCGTTGCCGTCGGCGTTGGGCACGATGACGGCGTTGCCCTGCAGCGAGGGCTGCACGTAGAGGGCGTCGTCGAGCGGGGCGCTCGCGGGGCGTTCCTCGAAGCGCAGGCGCGAGCAGATGTCGGCCACCGGGGCGTCGAGCAGCAGGCGCGTGCCGTTGATAACGGCCACGTGGTCGAGGAGCATGTCGACGTCGCGCACCTGGTGGGTGGATATGACGATGGTGCGCCAGTCGGCCATGTGGCGGGCCACCGTCTTGCGGAACTGGCTCTTCGAGGGGATGTCGAGCCCGTTGGTGGGTTCGTCCATGAGCAGCAGGCGGGTGTTGGCTGCCAGGGCGAAGCTCATGAAGGCCTTTTTCTTCTGTCCCATGGAGAGCTCGCCGAGACGCAGGTCGGCCGGGAGGTCGAAGTCGGCCAGACACTCGTGCAGGATACTCTCGCTGAAGCGCGGATAGAAGGGGGCGTGCAGGCGCACGTACTGCCGGAAACTCATGGCCGGCAGGTCGAACTCCTCGGGCACGACGAACATGTCGGCCAGCATCTCGGGCCGGCGCAGGGTCACGTCGGTGCCGTCGGCGGTGATGGTGCCGCCCTGCGGGCGGAGCAGACCGCTCATGAGGTAGAGCAGGGTGCTCTTGCCGGTGCCGTTCTTGCCGAGGAGGCCATAGATGCTGCCCTTGGCGAGTGTGAGGGAGAAGTCCTCGAACACGGGGGCCGCGTGGCGCCCGTAGCTGTAGTCGATGTTTTTGATTTCTAACATATTGTATGGTTTTTATAAGTATTGCCGCAACACCGCCGCGTATAATATTACGGTGTATTAGTATTGTAGTACACTGCAAAAGTAATTCTTTTAGAAACACACGCCAAGTTTTTCCTGAAAAAACTACGGAAAAAAATTTGCGCGGCCTCCCGGCGGCGCGCGCGGAGGGGGCAAACGGCGGCGCGCGAAGGCCGGGGCACAGCGACGGCCGGCCCTGGTGAAGACAGCGCCGCGGGGCGGACAGCCGGGAGGGCACCAAGCCCCGGAACGGGCCGCCACTTTAACGTTTTTAACGTTCGGAAAGGGTTTTCGGCGCGTTTTTAGTTAAAAAAGGCTTATTGATTCCGGGCGTCCCCCAGGGGCCGGAAAGACGCGGAGGCGGCAAAGACAAAAAGCATTACCTGGAATTTTAAAAGTCCGTATCCGCGGAAAAACGCCAAGTAATGCTTTTCGGCCGCGAAGTAGTGCTTTTCGCCCAAAAGCATTACTTGCTTTCCGGAAAAACACGCCGCGAAGCTACAGAAACGAGGGGCGGACCTGCAAAAGTCCGCCCCTCGGCCAAGGCAAAGATACAACATTTCCGGCCCGAAAGCAAATAGTGTTAAAATGCCGCCCGGGCAAAACCGGCCGGCCGCGCGCGACGTCCCCTACAGTTACGCCTCTGCCCCACTCCACCCGCGGCCGGCTCCGCGCGGCAACCATCCAAAAACCCCGCGCGGCAGCCTCAGGGCTGCCGCGCGGGGGAAGACCGGTCCGGCAGGAAGCGCCGGCCTATTCAAGGTACGTATAGCCGTAGAGGCCCGAACGGTAGTTCGAGATAAACTCCTTGCCTTCCTCGTTCGTGATCTTACCCTCGGTCACCGCCTTCGACACCCAGCTCTCCAGGCGCCGCACGAGGTGCTTCGGGTCGTACTGCACGTATTCAAGCACATCGGCCACGGTTTCGCCGTCGATGGTCTTGTCGATGCTGTAGCTGTCGCCGTCCACACTGATGTGCACGGCGTTGGTGTCGCCGAACAGGTTGTGCATGTCGCCGAGTATCTCCTGGTAAGCACCCACGAGGAACACGCCGACATAGTAGTGCTCGCCGGGCCGCACGGCGTGCAGGGGCAGATAGCTGGTCTGCTGGTTGTGGTTGACGTAGGCCGAGATTTTGCCGTCGGAATCGCAGGTGATGTCCTGCAGGGTGGCCGAGCGCATGGGGCGCTCGTCGAGCCGCTCGATGGGCATGATGGGGAAAAGCTGGTCGAGGGCCCAGGCGTCGGGCAACGACTGGAAGAGCGAGAAGTTGCAGAAGTATTTGTCGGCCATCATCTTGTCGAGCTTGCGGAGCTCGTCGGGCACGTGTTTCTGGTGGTGCACCAGTTCGGCAATCTCGGTGGATATGCTCCAGTAGAGACTCTCAATCTGCGCGCGGGTGCGGAGGTCGATGATGCCGTGGCGGAAGAGGTCGAGCGCCTCGTCGCGTATGTCCTCGGCGTCGTGCCAGTCCTCGAGCATGGAGCGGGGCGACAGTTTGTCCCATATCTCCGTGAGGTCGCGCACCAGCTGATGGTCGCCCTCCGAGGGCTGGAAGTCCTCGTCCATGCGGGGCATCGACACCGTCTCGAGCACGTCGAGAATAAGGATGGAGTGGTGTGCCGTGAGCGAGCGGCCGCCCTCGGTGATGATGTTGGGGTGCGGAATGTTGTTCTTGTCGGCAGCGTCCACAAAGGTATATACGCAGTCGTTCACGTATTCCTGTATGGAATAGTTGACGGAGCTTTCGGAATTGCTCGACCGCGTGCCGTCGTAGTCTACGCCGAGGCCGCCGCCGCAATCCACAAATTCAATGTTGAAGCCGAGGGCATGCAGCTGCACGTAGAACTGCGCCGCCTCGCGCAGGGCGTTGGAGATGCGGCGTATTTTGGTGATCTGCGACCCTATGTGGAAGTGTATGAGCTTGAGGCAGTCGCGCATGCCCATGTCGTCGAGCAGATGCAGGGCGTCGAGCAGTTCGGAGGAGTTGAGGCCGAACTTCGAGGCGTCGCCGCCGCTCTCCTGCCACTTGCCGGAGCCCGACGTGGCGAGCTTGATGCGGATGCCGAGGTTGGGGCGCACGCCGAGCTTCTCGGCGGTGCGGGCTATGGTGACAAGCTCGGGGAGCTTCTCCACTACGAGAAACACGCGCTTGCCCATCTTCTGGGCCAGCAGGGCCAGCTCGATGAAATTCTGGTCCTTGTGGCCGTTGCAGATGATGAGGCTGTCGCTGTCGAGATTCGTAGCCAGAACGGCATGAAGCTCGGGCTTCGAACCGCATTCGAGGCCGAGGTTATACTTCTGCCCGTGGCTGATGATCTCCTCCACTACGGGGCGCATCTGATTGACCTTGATGGGAAAGATGATGAAGTGGTCGGCCTTGAAGTTGTAGGCCTTCTCGGCCCGGACAAAGCAGTCGGCCGTCTTCTCTATCCGGTTGTCGAGGATGTCGGGGAAGCGGAGCAGCACGGGGGCCGTGATGTCGCGCGAGGCGAGGTCGTCCACCACTTCCTTGAGGTCTATTTGTACGCCGTTCTTGCAGGGCGACACGTAGGCGTGTCCCTGTTCGTTGATGCCGAAGTAGCTCACGCCCCATCCCTTGATGTTGTAGAGCTCCTCGGAGTCTTCAATTCTCCATTTTCTCATGCGCGGTGCGGTCTGTAACTATTGGTTTCTTTAAAATATAAATTGATATGGCTAAAGGAATTATTCTCCTGAAAAGAAAAAAACGGGCGGGAAAAAGAGGAAGTGCGACTGCGGCGGGGAACGCGATAGCGGCGTGAGCCCGGGCGCCGCAGTCCCACCGCAGACTTCATATCCGCGGGCACCGGCTTCATGCCCGCGGCAGGAACGGACCTGCTCAGCGGGCCACGCGGTCTTTTATAATGCCGACGATGTCGCTGACCTTGTCGAACGTGTCGAGCACATTGATGTCGACAACGTAGCGGGCCTTCTCGTAGAAGGGGGCGCGCACCTCCAGCTGCCGTTCCACAAAGTCGCGGAGCTCTTCGGGGCTCTTGCCCTTGAGCAGGGGCCGCTCGCCGCGGCTCATGGCGATGTGGTCGCAAAGGGTCTGGGGCGAGGCCTTGAGGTAGACGGTCTCGGAAACGCCGTTCAGATAGTCCATGTTGTCGTAAAAACAAGGCGTGCCGCCGCCGCACGAGAGCACGATATTCTCAAATTCGGCCACCTCGTGGAGCATGCGGTGCTCCATGTCGCGGAATTTCTCCTCGCCGCTCTCGGCGAAGATCTCGGGTATTTTCTTGCGGAAGCGCTCCTCCACGTACCAGTCGAGATCGTAGAACGTGCGGCCGAGCGACTTGGCCAAGGCTTTGCCCACTATGGTCTTTCCGGCACACATATAGCCGATAAGGGTAATGCTCTTCATGAAGCGGTGAAAGGGTTACGGGGATTTCAGACTGGAAACGGCGGACGCAGAAGCAGATGCGGCGGAATATTGGCAGATTGTAACGGATGGCCGGCAAACCGTAACGGACAATTGGCGAGCCGTAGCGAACGGATGGCAAACCGTAGCGGATGGATGGCAAGCCGTAGCCGCCACAGCCCCCGCCTGCTCCGGCTACTTCTTGCGCGAGACGGCGGCGCGCCGGCGGGGTTTGGCGCCGTCCTTGCTGTCGTCGGCTATGATTTTCCGGCACTCCTCCAGCGTCAGTTCGGCTGCCCGCGGAGCCAGGGCCTTAGGTACTTTGTAATTTTTACCCTGGTAGGCGATGTAGGGGCCGAAGCGGCCGCTGCGCACCTCCAGGTCGGGGTCTTCGGCGAACTGCCGGAGGTGGCTCCTGGCCTCGGCCTCGCGCTTGGCGAGTATGAGCTCTACGGCGCGCTCGAGCGTAACGCCGAGCGGGTCCTCCCCCTTGGGCAACGAGGCGTATTTCTTGCAATGCGACACGTAGGGCCCGAAGCGGCCGGCGCCGACCACGACGTCCTCGCCCTCATACTGCCCCAACGTGCGGGGCAGTTCGAAAAGTTTGAGCGCTTCGTCGAGCGTGATGGTGCTGATGCTTTGTCCCGGTTTCAGGGTGGCGAAACGCGGCTTCTCCTCGCCGCCGGCCGAGCCTACCTGCACCATCGGCCCGAAGCGGCCTATCTTGACGGAGACTACCTTGCCGGTGGCCGGGTCGGTGCCCAGCTCGCGCTCGCCTACCTTGCGGTCGGTTTTCTCGGCGAGCGTGCGCTCCACCTGCGGTTCCAGGTCGCCGTAGAAGGTGCGGATGAGTTTCGTCCAGTCCTTCTTGCCGGCCGCCACGGTGTCAAAATCTTTCTCCACGTTGGCCGTGAAGTTGTAGTCCATGATTTCGGGAAAGTTGAGCATGAGGAAGTCGTTGACCACCACGCCCACGTCGGTGGGGAGCAGTTTGCCTTTCTCCGCGCCTGCTTTCTCGGTGCGCTCCTCGTCGGCTATTTTGCCGCCGCGCAGGGTCAGCAGATTATAGGTGCGGGCCACGCCCTCCTTGTCGCCTTTGACCACATACTCGCGCTGCTGGATGGTGGAGATGGTGGGGGCGTATGTTGACGGGCGGCCGATGCCGAGTTCCTCCATCTTGTGCACGAGCGAGGCCTCGGTGTAGCGTGAGGGCTGCTGTGTGAAGCGTTGCTGCGCGGTTACTTCCACGCGCTCGAGCGCCTCGCCCACGGTCATGGGGGGCAACAGGCGGCCTTCGCTGTCGTCGGCGGCTTCGTTGTCGTGGCTTTCGCGATAGACGCGGAGGAAGCCGTCGAACTTCACCACCTCGCCGGTGGCCACGAACTGCTCGCCGCAGCCCGAGATGCCGATAGTGGCGGTGGTTTTCTCAAGGGCGGCGTCGGCCATCTGGCAGGCCACGGTGCGCTTCCATATAAGGTTGTACAGGCGACGCTCCTGGCTGGTGCCTTCAATCTCTTCCCGGTTCATGTCGGTGGGGCGTATGGCTTCGTGCGCCTCCTGTGCCCCTTTTGCGTGGGTGTGATACTGCCGGCGGTGATGGTACTGCGCGCCCATGCGGTCGGCTATGACGGAGCCGCAGGCGCCCAGGCAGAGCGTCGAGAGGTTCATTGAGTCGGTTCGCATGTAGGTGATGAGACCGGCCTCGTAGAGCCCTTGCGCCACGCGCATGGTCACGGCCACGGGGAAGCCGAGCTTGCGCGCCGCCTCCTGCTGGAGTGTGGACGTGGTGAAGGGCGGTGCCGGCGTGCGCTTGGTGGGCCGCACGGCGATGTCGCGGATGGTGAAGTCGGCCTCGCGGCATTTCTCGAGGAAGCGGCGGGCCTCCTCCTTGGTCTTGAAGCGCGTGTTGAGCTCGGCGCGGAGTTCGGCCTTGCCCTCGCCCACGAGGAAGAGGGCTACGACGCGGTAGCTCGCCTCGCTACGGAAGGCTTCGATTTCGCGTTCGCGCTCCACGATGAGGCGGACGGCTACGCTCTGCACGCGGCCGGCCGAGAGGCTGGGGCGCACCTTTCGCCAGAGGACGGGCGATATTTTGAATCCCACCAGGCGGTCGAGCACGCGGCGCGCCTGCTGCGCATCGACGAGGTTGAGGTCGATGTGCCGGGGGTGCTCGATGGCAGCCATGATGGCGGGTTTTGTGATTTCGTGGAAGACGATGCGGCGCGAGTTGCCGGGGTCGAGCCCGAGCACTTCGGCCAGGTGCCACGAGATGGCTTCTCCTTCGCGGTCTTCATCGGACGCGAGCCACACGGTCTCCGACTTTTTGGCCTGCGCCCGGAGGTCGGCCACCACCTTCACTTTGTCGGCGGGTATCTCGTAGTTGGGTTGAAAGGTGTCGAGGTCGACGCCAAAGTCCTTCTTACGGAGATCGCGGATGTGTCCGAAGCTCGACATCACCTTGTAGTCCTCGCCAAGGAAGCGTTCTATGGTTTTTGCCTTGGCAGGAGACTCCACTATTACCAGGTTCTTCTGCATGGTGTTTCTGTATTTTGCCCGCAAAAGTAGGAAAAAAAAAGCGCGTACACCTTATATATAAAGAATAAAAAAGACTAAAAGGTCAAAATGCACGCCTTGGCCGCCGGATTGCGCCAAGAGATATTCCGCCCCGCGAGGCCGGCCACGGCGGAGCGCGGAAGGGCGTGGCGCCGTAGCCGGAAGAGGGCCGCCGTCAGCCGGCCGCGGGGGCATGGCGGCGGGCGGTAATCACGGCGTGGCGTCCGTCGGCCAGTGTGGTGGCGAACCAGTAGCGGTCGCCGCCGTCCTTCACCTTGAGGCGGCGGCGCAGCTCGTCGGTGGTGGCGGGGAAGTTGCGCACGGCGAGATTGGCGCGGGGGCCGAGGGCGCGGAGGGCGGCCACGTCGCGCTTGGCGAAGCCGTAAAGGCCCTCCACGGCGAACGTGCGGCCTGGAAAGCCCTCCACGGGCGCCGCGGCGGTGTAGAGGTGGCTGTTGGGGTGGAGCTTGCGCAGGCCGAAGCGTTCGGCCACCAGGCGGAAGGCGCCGGCCTTCATCAGCGCCGGTCCGGGTTCGAAGAGATAGGCGTCGGGCGCGGCGGCATAGAGGGGCGCGGCGGCGGCCTCCTCGTCGGGTGTGAAGGCGAAACGGGCCGACCCGTCGGCCACCACCACGCGCAGGCCGGCCACCCCGGCGCGGAGCACGAGCAGGAGTTCCTTGCACTCGCCGGCGGCGGCCACGATGTGTGCCTCGGCCACGTGTCCGCCGAGGTCGGCCACGGCGCTGTGCAGGTCGAGCATAGGCGACAGCTTGGCCACGATCACGCGGCTCTTGAGCAGGAGCTGGGGCAGCAGGGCGGCGAGGTCGGGGGTGCAGTCGGCGAGCCGCACGGTTTTGCGTCCCTGGCCGTCGCGGCGGGCGGGGTCGAGAAAGAGGAGGTCGACGGGAGCCATACCTTGCAGATAATGCCCGGCCTCGGCGCACACCACTTCGGCCCGGAGCAACCCGAGCAGGGGGAAATTGTGGCGGGCCAGGCGACAGAGCTCCTCCTGACGTTCCACGTAGACGGCGCGGCCGAAATGCGGCGCCATGAAGGAGAAGTCGACCCCCAGTCCGCCGGTGAGGTCGGCCATGCTGCCGCCGGCGACGGGCAGGCCGGCGGCGAGGGCGGCCTTGTAGCGGGCGGCCTCCTCGCCGGAGCATTGCTCGAGCGAGAGGCGGGGCGGGTATTCCAGTTCGTCGACGGCGGCCCAGGCGGGCACTTTGTGGCGCAGGCGCTGCCAGCCCTCTATCTGGCGGAGCAGGTAGGGGGCGTCGGGCTCGTGGCGGTTGGCCAGCAGCAGGGCGAGCTGGCGGGGATCGTCCTCGCGGTGGGCGGCGATGAAGGGGTGCATGGGCGGGGGAGGATTAGTTTCAACGTATGACCTTGTAGAAGCGGCGGGCCTCGGCGCGGCTCCTGAAGTTGAAGTGCCACCATTCGGTGGAGAGCACGCGGAACCCGGCCTCGGCCATGACGCGGCGCAGCAGGCGGCGGTTATCGACGGCCTGCGGCGTGAGCCGGCCGGCGCGCAGGGCCTCGGCCTCGCCCTTCACGTGGGCCAGCGGACCGAGGTGGTCGACCACGGTGCCCATGGCGAGAGTGTCGCCGGTGGCGGCGTGGCAGAGGGTCACGTCGACGGCGAGCCCGTAGTTGTGAAGGCCGCCGCCGTTGCGCGGATTGCTCACGTAGATGTTTTTGGACGTACCGCGCACGGCGTCGTACATTTTCTGTTGCACGGACATGGGGCGGGCGGCGTCGCAGACCATCAGGCTGAGGTCGGGGCGCAGGCGCCGCAGCGCGGCCTGGGCGCGCACAAGGGCGCGGGCGGCCTGGGGGTGGAGGTAGGCGCGGGTGAGACCGTGATAGAGCACGCGGCCGGTGAAATTGTCGGCGCGGGCGTACATGAGGCTGACGCGGATGGTGCTGTCGAGGCGGCACACATCGACCATGCCCTGCCGCTCCATACGGCGGGCCAGGGATTCGTCCGCCTGGGCGGCGCCGGCGGCAGGCAGGAGCAGCAGGAGTGCCAGGAGAAGGTGTTTCATCGTTGTCATTTTATTGGTGTCCGGCCAAGCACAATCAGAGCGCGAGGCTATGCGCAGGGACGCGGGGCTGTTCACGGGAGGTGCGGGAAAATCGCAGAGCGGTCGGGTCATGTCAACCGCGGGCCGAGCCGACCGCAGGGAGGCGACTCCCGCGGATGCCATGCCCGCCGAAGAGCGCCCCGGAGGGTGTGCCGTCGGCGCGGACTGACCGCCGGAGAGTTCTCTTACGCTCATATCTGCCCCGAGGGGAGCGGCCTTTCTTTTTACAAGGGACAAAGATACGAATAAGCGAGTGCAGAGCAAAATTCATCGGGACCTGAGGCGCCGGAAGGCCACGGCCGACTTTAACATATTTAACCTTCTGCAACATTCCGGACGGGTGTTTTCCTGACAGCAAGTAATGCTTTTCGCAGACGAAGTAGTGCCGCCAGGGCGGCAAGTAGTGCTTTTCCCGATACCAATACTTGCTTTTTCCGGCGAAACACCTGCATTTTTTACAAAACCACGCGCCAAAGGCCCACAAAACAGGGGCCGACCGCCACGGCCAGCCCCTCTGCTGGTGCAAATATACGAAATTTTCCGCCCGAAAGCAAGAAATGTTAAAATGGGGCGGGCGGCAATGGCGCCGGTCCGGCAGCGCACCGGCAAATCGGGCGCCGCGCCCGCCTCATCCGCATCTTTCTATCCCGCCGGCGCAAGACTCTGCACAATTTTATGTAATTTTGCTCTCCGACAAACATTTTATAACCTCAAACAATATCATGAAAAAAAGCCTTACCCTACTGCTCCTCGCCTTGCTGTGCTGGGCGACGGCCCTGGGCCACGACTTCAAGATAGAAGGCGGGAAGTTTATCATCGACGGCAAGCCCGTCACCCTGGTATGCGGCGAGATGCACTATCCCCGCGTGCCGCAGGAGTACTGGCGCGACCGCATGCGCCGCGCCCGCGCCATGGGCATCAACACCATCTCCACCTACGTGTTCTGGAACCTGCACGAACGCCGGCCGGGGCAGTTTGACTTCTCCGGACAGGCCGACCTGGCCCGCTTTGTGCGCACCGCGCAGGAGGAGGGGCTCTTCGTGGTGCTCCGCCCGGGACCCTACGTGTGTGCCGAATGGGACTTCGGCGGCTACCCCTACTGGCTGCAGAAGGACACCACCATGGTGTGGCGCAGCGACAACCCCGCCTTCCTGGCCGCCTGCGAACGCTACATCAGGCGCCTGGGCAAGGAGCTCGCGCCGCTCACCGTGACCAACGGCGGCAACATCCTGCTGGTGCAGGTGGAGAACGAATACGGCTCTTACGGCAACGACCGCGTGTACCTCGGCAAACTGCGCGACATAATGCGCGAGGCGGGATTCAACGTGCCGCTCATCACCTGCGACGGCGGCGGGCAGATGGCCAACGGCCACCTCGAGGGAACGCTCCCCACCATCAACGGCGTGGTGGGCGAACAGGTGATGAAAACCATCGACCGCTATCATCCCGGAGGTCCCTACATGGTGGCCGAGTTCTACCCCGCGTGGTTCGACGTGTGGGGCAAACGCCACTCGCGCCGCGACTTCCGCTCGCCGGCCCAGCAGCTCGACTGGATGCTCGGCCACGGCGTGTCGGTGAGCATGTACATGTTCCACGGCGGCACTAACTTCGCCTACACCAACGGGGCGAACACGAGCTACGGATACGAGCCCCAGCCCACCAGCTACGACTACGACGCGCCCCTCGGCGAGTACGGCAACCCCACGCCCAAGTACTACGCCTTCCGCGAAGTCATCAGCAAACACCTGCCCCAGGGCGAGACGCTGCCCGACGTGCCCGCGCCCAACCCCATAGTGACCTTCAGTCCCGTGCGCCTCTCCGAGTCGGCACCGCTGCGCGCCGCCTTCGGCCGCCGCGTGCAGGCGGAGCGCCCCCTCACCATGGAGGAGGTGGACCAGGACTTCGGCTACATACACTACGAGACCACGGTGAAGGAGGCCGCCAGCGGCTGGCTCGTGCTCAAGGAACTGCGCGACTACGCCGTGGTGTGGGTCAACGGTAAGCACGTGGGCTCGCTCGACCGCCGCCACCGCCAGAACCGCCTGCAGGTGGAAGTGCCCGCCGGCGCACGCCTGGAAATCCTCGTGGAGAACGTGGGACGCGTGAACTACGGCGCCGACCTGCTGAACAACCGCAAGGGCATCACCCACAAGGTAACGCTGGCCGGCAAGGAACTCACCGGCTGGACCACCACGCCCCTGCCGCTCTACAACCTGCGCCGCATGCCCGCCAACCGCAAGGCCGTGGCCGAAGGACCGGCCGAGGAGCGCGTGGGCTTCCACCGCGGCTACTTCCGCACAGACCGCAAGGGCGACATCTTCCTCGACATGCGCGGCTGGACGAAGGGCGCCGTGTGGGTGAACGGCCATAGCATCGGCAAATACTGGAGCGTAGGACCGCAACAGACGCTCTACGTGCCGGGACCGTGGGTGAAGAAAGGAAAGAACGAGGTGATTGTCTTCGAGATGGAGGACGAAGGACACCGCACCGTCGCAGGCCTCGGCCAGCCCATCCTCGACTCGCTGGGACGCGACCTCTACGCACCGCGCGCCGGCGGACGCCGGCAACCCGACGGCCAGCCGGTGATGGAAGAGGGCGACCGCCTGCTGGAGGGGGACATGAAGCAGGAGAACGGGGCACAGCGCTTCAACCTCTCCACACCGGCCACACTGCGCCACCTGTGCATCGAGGTGACCTCCTCCTACGACGGCACGAACGCCTGCCTGGCCGAAGTGACGCTCTATGACAAGGAGGGCAGACCGCTCCCGAAGGACGACTGGAGCATCGTTTACGTCAGCTCCGAGCAGGAGGTGGAAGGCGACGCCGAACTCCTCTGCGACGACAACGCCCGCACCTACTGGCACTCCCGCTGGAAGGGGCAAACGGAGCCGGCCTTCCCGCACCGCGTCATCATCGACCTGGGCGAAATACAAACGGTCGGCGCCCTCGAACTCCGCCAGCGCGACAAAGGCATGCCGGGCTGCGTCAAAGGCTTCAGGGCCTATGGCCGGCCGCAGTTCTTCCTCTTCGAATAAGCGGCGCGCCGCCTGAGCAAGGGCCGCGTGGCCCGTAACAACCGCTACGCAGCCGCACGGCCCTTGGCGCTTCTTTATATAATAATAGGATTCGCGCGCGAAAGCCCGTGCCGTCTCAAGCGATGGCTACATACAAACGAACTCCCCGCCGTTCTGCGCGAACGGCGGGGAGTTCGTTTGTTCAAAATTCACGGCCCCCTCCGCGGCGACATGCCGCAGCGGCGGGACACGACTTACTTGGCGGCCTTCACCTCGTCGATGATGCCTTGCAGCTTCCTGACCACCTTGGCGTTCTTGCCGGCCACGTTCTCCCGCTCGTTGTTGAGGCGGCGCATGTCGTAGAGCTGCGGCTCAAGGCTGTTGCCCGTCTCGATGACGGGACCCCAGGATATGACCTTCTCGCCCTGGCGGGGCGGAATGTACTTCCAGCGGTCGGCACGGATCGTGATGTTGTGGTTGGAGGAAAGGGACACGGCATACTCGCGCGACTTCTTGCTGCGGCCCGTCCAGGTGCGGGCGTTGTCGCGCGTGTCGATACCGGCCTTTTCGGGCATGCTGATGCCGGCCATCGCCGTGAGCGTGCCCATGCAGTCTATCTGCGACACCAGCGCATCACTCACACGGCCGCCTTTGACGCCGGCGGGCCAGTGCACGATAAAGGGAACCACGCTGCCGGCCTCGAAGGAGCTGTACTTGCCGCCGCGGAAGGGGCCGCCGGGCTTGTGCGAGCCGGCCAGTTCTACGGCCTGGTCGCGGTAGCCGTCGTCGAGCACAGGGCCGTTATCGCTCGTAATGATCAGGATGGTGTTGTCGGACAGGCCGAGGCGGCGCAGGGCGTCGGTCACCTGGCGCACGGTTTCGTCGAACTGCATGATGGCTTCGCCGCGCAATCCCATCGGACTCTTGCCGCGGAAGCGCTCGTGCGGATAGCGCGGCACGTGCACGTCGTTGGTACACAGATACAGGAAGAAAGGCGACTGCGCGTTTCGCTCGATAAACTCGATGGCATGTGAGGCTATGGAGTCGGCAATGTCCTCGTCGCGCCAGAGAGCCTTGCCGCCGCCCTTCATGTAGCCGATGCGGCCGATGCCGTTGACGATGCTTTGGTTGTGGCCGTGGCTGTGGCGGAGCTTCGTGAGCAACTCGGGGTTGTCCTTGCCCGTGGGCTCGCCTTCGAAATTCTTGCGGTAGCTCACCTCGATGGGGGCCGAGGGATCGTAGTTGGCTACGCGCCCGTTCTCGATGAATACGCACGGCACGCGATCGGCCGTAGCCGCCATGATATAATGGTAGTCGAAACCGATGTCGGAGAGGTCTTTGTCAATTTTCCCGTTCCAGTCTTGCCCGGCCGTCTTGGAGCCGAGGCCCAGATGCCACTTGCCGATGGCGCCGGTGCGGTAGCCGGCCTCCTTGAAAGCGTCGGCCACGGTAAACTGCTCAGGACTGATGATCATGCCCGCATTGCCGGCGGCCACATCCGTCCCCTTCTTGCGGAAAGGATACTCGCCGGTGAGCATGGCATAGCGCGAGGGCGTGGAGGTGGAAGCACTGGCGTGAGCGTCGGTAAAGCGCAAGCCCGCGTTGGCCAGGCTGTCCACACAGGGCGTTGACACACGCGTGGCACCGTAGCACGAAAGGTCGCCGTAACCTAAGTCGTCGGCCACGAGAAGTATGACATTGGGCCGGCTTCCGGCATCGGCTTTCTGCGCGTGCAGTCCGGCCGCCAGCGGCAACAGGCCGAGCGTAGCTATCGAATGCAAATGTTTCATGTAAAAGGTATGTTTGGTTAGTAAAGTTAAAGTCTTTGCCGTGCCGGACCAAACGCTGCGGAGCCTGTAGTACCGGCGGAAAAAGATGTCAGGCGCGCACTTCATCGCTGCCGCCCGGCAGAACGCCCTCGGCTACGAGCCGGCGCACAAGCGGCAGGAGCGTTCCCTTCAGAGCCTTTTCGTTGAGCTGGTGGCCGCCCTCGAAGCGTATGGCGTGCGTATAGTGTTTGCGGAAGGTATTGTAAGCGTTCACCGGATTGACGGTGCGGTCCTCGGTGCCGAAGAGGCCGTAGCAGCGCTCGCGGTCGCCGGGCGCGATGTCCTTGAACTGCGCCCGCTCCATCTTGTTGAAATTGCGCAGGATGTCCTGCGTGATGCGAAACTCCTTGGCGTTGTCCTTGCGCCCGTTAAGGAATTTGTGCGTACCCGTGCGCAGCACCTTGCTCATCGTCGACATGTTGAAAGCAGGGTTAACGCAGATGCGCACAAAACCGCGCATCTGCTGCGCGTACATGCCGCCCATGCTCGTTCCCACTACGAGGTCGGGCTGCTCCGCGGCGCAGAGTTCAAGCAAAAAAGGCAGCGCGTCGGCCGGATCTACGGGGATGTCGGGCGCTATTACTTCGGCCTCGGGCAAGAGCCGGCGCAGCAATTGCACCGTACCGCTGGCACCCGACGAGGCAAAGCCGTGAAAGTAGACAATCTTCATTCTTTCTTACCTATATTTATTCAAAAGGCAAAGGTAGCTTTATTCCTTTAAATGCTGTCCGGTTCCGGCCGGCAATGCACCTTTTATTTGTAAAGAAAGTATAATCAGAACTATTTTTTTGCCCGATACTTAATAAAAATGTAAATTTGCCCGAATAGAAACTTTTAAATCTAATCAATATGCGTAAGCTACCTTTATTTCTCTCAACAGCCCTGCTGGCCTGTGCGGCAGGGACTGTGAGCGCGGATGAAGTGGGACTGAAGACGGCACGGCCTGCCGGCGAAAAACTCACTCTCGCGCTTAACGCTGACCTTAGCGCCACACTCACCTGGAGTAATGGCGAGAGTGAGACGCGTACCTTCGACGGAAATCCCGTCGAGCTGCTGATCAAAGCCGACAGCCTCACCATTACGAGCCTTAGCGGCGACATCACCCGCCTGTATGTTCCTTCGGCAAGGTTAGTCAGTCTCAACACGAGCGCCGCCCCCGCCCTGCAGAAGCTTATGTGCGCGGACAATGAGCTTAAGACTCTCAGCCTTACCCGTAACACGAAACTTGAGGAGCTCGACTGCTCGGGCAACCAGCTCAAGGCGCTGACGCTCACGAACAACCGCAGCATCGCCGAACTCAACTGCGCGGACAACGCCATCGCCACACTGACTTACAGCTTGGCCGGCGTGTCGAAAATCCAAACGTTCGTGTGCTCCGCCAACCAGCTCGACACCATCCGGTACCAAAGCAACATGACAGCGCTCCGCAACCTCTGGGCCGCCGGCAACGACCTGCGCACCATCAACCCGACCCGCGCCACGCAGCTCCGCTCCGTACTGGCGGCCAACAACGACTTGCAGCTCGTGCAGTTACCCGCATCGGCCGGCTTCACCGACCTTTGGGCCGAACACAACCATCTCGCCGCCGCCGACCTCTCCGGAGTGACCACGCAACTAATGGCCGTGAGCCTCAACGATAATGAACTGACTTCCATCACATGGGGCAACAAGGCCACAAAGCTCACGGATTTCTACGCGAATAACAACAAACTCTTCTTCAACGCTTTTCCCCTGCTCAACAATACGGGCATCCATTTCTCCATCGCGCCCCAGGCTCCTTATCCCCTGGCGCCGGAATTCATCATCGGCACCCGCTACGACCTGAAGAGCCTGCTCGGCGTCAACGGTTACGGCACGGCACCTGTGGGCCTGCAACTCAAACTGCACAACGCCGCCGGCGACGAACTCGTCAAGGGCACGGCCGACGACTATGTACTGCAGAACGGCAACTGGACCTTCAAGACCGAACAGCGCGGTGCCTACATCACCGCAGCCGCCGAGCGCGCCTATCCCGGCGTAGAGCTCCGCACGGAACCGTTCAATATTCTTTTCACGACAGGTATTCATGACGCCACGGCCGACGCCGCCCTGAGCCTCAGCACTGCCGCCGGCAGCCTGAGCGTGAGCGTCGCGCGCCCCACGGCAGTAACCATTGTCTCGGCCAGCGGCATCACCGTAGCCCGCGGGCACCTCAATGCCGGCACACACAGCTGGCAGCTCCCCGCCGGCCTTTATGTGGTCAACGGCCGGAAGGCACTCGTGAAGTAAACAAGCGGCTGCCTTCGCGGCGGCTACATCAGAAAGTTCAGCAACTTACTTAATATATGAAAAAGATACTCAGAAACACGATAGCCGCACTTGCACTGTCAGCCCCTCTGGCTGCCGGTGCCCAGAACCTGCACTTCGGCACTGACGCCGACAAGCGTTCTTATGTGCTGGCAAGCGCCGACACGGTGCGCCTTAATTTCGACAATGACTTCAAGACGGTGGCTGTGGCCGGCAATACCGACTTCACCGCCACCACGGACGCCTCCTGGCTCACGCTCCGCAAGGAAGCGGGCGGCGGCCTCACCCTCTTCGGCCGTTACAACTACGAATCGGCCGGCCTGCGCACGGCCAACGTGATCCTGTCCGCGGCCGACGGCAGCTTCAGCCGCAAACTTGTTGTGGAGCAGGCGCCCAACCAGGCCGCCTTATCGCTCAAGGGCGACACGAAGCACGAAATACGCACGGCAACGGCTTCGCAGAGCCAGGGCGGCGAGGGCATCGAGCGCAGCTACGACGGCAACGTGTCAACACTCTACCACTCCCCGTATGGCGGCGCCACGACTTTTCCTGTGACGCTTACTTACACGCTCAAGGCGGCCAGTCATGTGGACTACGCCCTCTACACCACGCGCCAGGACGGCCAGTCGAACGGTAACTTCCAGGAGGTGGAGGTGCTCTACGCCCTCTCCACCGCGGCCAACACCTTTGTGAGCCTCGGCACCTTCAACTTCGGCGGCGAGAGGGGGTCCTTCCGCATAAACTTCGGCGATAAGGGCATAGACAAAGTGAGCAAGGTGCGCTTCGTGGTCAAGAGCGGCGCCGGCAACTTTGCCTCCTGCGCGGAAATGGGCTTTTACGAGAACAACAACGAGCTCAAGGAGTGTCTCGACACTTACTTCGCCGACGCCCTGTGCACGCAGCTCAAGCCCGGTGTCACCGAGGAAACGCTCTCCGAAATAAGCGTGCCCTACGCCCGCCAGCTGGCCTACAATCTGCTGCAGGGCGATTATTCCACAAAGTACCGCGTGGGCGAATATGAGCCGTACCGCTCGCTCGCCAGCCTGGCTGCCGAACTGAAGACCACCCAGTACAACCGCTACGAGAACCCCACCGGCATTTATTTCCGCAAGGGCGAACCCGTCGTAGCCTTTGTGGAGGGCATCACCGACGTTTCCCCCTCGCTCATCATCAAGAGCTTCGGCCCGGAGAGCTACGAAGGCGAGGGCCAGCCCGAGAGCAGCTATCCGCTGCACAACGGCGTGAACCTCATCGTGCCGGCCAACCGCGGCAACGGCTACGTGTCGTACTACTCCGACGCCTTTGCCACGCTGCCTAACGTGCGCGTGCACTTCGCCATGGCCACCGAGAACGGTTACTTCGACGCCCAGCGCGGCGACACCAACGAGGACTGGGTGGAGCTCCTGGCCAACGCCACGAGCGACATCATCGACATCCGCTCACAGCGCCTCCAGGCCGCCATTCCCACAGCCACACTGCGCCAGGTATGCCCCCGCAAGGGCGTGGAACTGGCCGAGCTCCACAACCAGATCATCTTCCGCGAACGCGAGATAATGGGGCTGGCCCTTTTCGGCCGTGAGCCTAAGAACCGCCAGTTCGCGCGTTGCGTGCCCAGCGGCATGTTTGCCGACGGTGTGGGCGCGGCCGCCGCTTTCGGCAGCATCGGCGAGTGGGCCAACCCCGACAATTTCGGTTTCTGGGGCATGGGCCACGAACTGGGTCATGTCAACCAGGTGCGCCCCGGCTTCAAGTGGGTAGGCTGCGGCGAAACGACCAACAACGTGTACTCCGCCTGGGTGGAGCATACCCTCGGCACGGGCTACCACCGCCTTGAGGACGAGCGCAGCGGCATCAACGACTACAAGGGCATGCGCGGCGGCCGCTTCGAGGCTTATCTTGAAGAAGGCGTACGCAAGGGCGTGGCATGGCAATTGCAGGATGGTCCCGACTACCACGGCACCACCCCCAATGAGATCACCGTAATGGGTCAGGATGCCAACGGCAACGCCACGGGCACGGTGACCACCACCTCGCGCAACTACGACCACTTCCTCAAGGTGGTGCCCCTCTGGCAGCTCGAGCTCTACTGCCTGCAGGCCGGCAAGGCGCCCAACGCCTACGGCAAGATGCTCGAGGCCGTGCGCAAGGACAACACACCGCGCACCAACGGCCAGTATCAGATAGAGTTCATGCGCACCTTCTGCGACTCCACGCAGATCAACTTCCTGCCGTTCTTCGAGAAGGCCGGCCTGCTCAAGCCCATCCATGCCTACATCGAGGACTACTCGCCGGGCTGGAACATCATCGACGAGGCTATGATCAAGGAACTCACCGACTACGTGGAGAGCAAGAACTACGCCAAGGCGCCCGAGGCCCTCAACTACATCAACGCCTACAACTGGCAGACCTTCCGCGACGGCGGACGCATTGACGAGACCACGGCGGTGGGCACGGGCTGCACCTACAGCAGTTCCATCGTGACGGTGGACAACGAGGCGTGGAAGAACGCCGTGGCTTACGAAACCTACGATGCCAACGGCAACCTGCTGCGCATCACCATGTTCGGCCTGGGCGACAACCAGCAGTCGAGCCGCTACACGAAGGTGCTCTTCCCGCTCTCGTCATCGGAACGCAGCAGCTACATCATGGCGGTAGGCCCCGACGGCCAGCGCGTCAAGTGCTACCAGCGCTAAGCACATTCCGCACCGCGCTCCGCGGCGGACAATACTTTCAGGCGGGCACCCTGTCATCAATGGCAGGGTGCCCGCCTTGCGCAGATGCGGCCGTCAGGCCGGCACAACAACGCACACAGGCAAGCGGATTATTCAGAAAAAAACTATCGGTATACGGGAAAAAACAGGCAATGCTCCAATATCTTTTTTACAACCGGTCACTGCTGGCCCGACGACGGAGGCAGACGCCGCGCCATACAGGGCATAAAAAAAGGGATACCGCTGTATCCCAACCTTGTTAACCTTAAATCTAATACTATGAAAAACACAATGCAAAATTACGCATTCCGCGGACAAATGCAACTTTCCGGCCATAAAAAGAGGTTATTTTGTAATATTTTTTGATTTTACCCGCGCTTTTTGTAAGGTCAGCTTTTCATTTTTCAACATCCGGCCATTTGCGCGGAGGCTACAGCGGCACGGCGCAGGCACCCGCATGCCCGCCACGGGCCCCGCTTTCCGGGGAAGCAGAAGGCGGAAGGCCCGCCGGCGGCGGCCGAACGGGCGCCGGCAACGCCGGCCACTTTAACGTTTTTAACTTTCCGTAAGCCTTTCAAGGCCGTTTTCTGTTAACAAATCCTATTGCCACGCGGCGGCTCACAGCCGCGGTCACACCACGATTACTTGGATTTTTCACGGCAAGTAGTGCTTTTAAAATTCCAAGTAATGCTTTTTCGCGGGCAAGTAATGCTTTTTCCGGCAAAAGCATTACTTCGTGTGCCGAAATGCCCCCGCGGCGGCGCACAAAGAGAGGGGCGCCCCCGTAAGGACGCCCCTCTGCCAAGGGCAAAGATACAACATTTCCCGTCCGGAAACAAGAAGTGTTAAAAACGCACGGCGGGCCTGCCACACGCCGGCGCCGCACATTTTTTGCGATATGCACCTTGCAAAATTAAAAGAGAAGTGCTACCTTTGCAAGTAGGTAGGCACCGCCTCCATGCGGCCCGCCACCGCGCCGCGCACTCCCCGGCCGGGCATCGCCCGGAACGCAGATCGCGGGAACGGGGCCGCGCCTGAGAAACGGACAATTTAATTCTCAAACATAACAACAAACAACATGGCAAACAAGAAATTCATTACTTGTGACGGCAACCAGGCTGCTGCGCACATCGCGTACATGTTCTCCGAAGTTGCTGCCATCTACCCCATCACGCCCAGCTCGCCCATGGCCGAGCACGTGGACGAATGGTCGGCCCAGGGCCGCAAAAACCTCTTCGGCGACACGGTGCACGTGCAGGAGATGCAGAGCGAAGGCGGTGCCGCCGGCGCCGTGCACGGCTCGCTGCAGGCCGGAGCGCTCACCACAACGTTCACGGCATCGCAGGGCCTGCTGCTCATGATTCCCAACATGTATAAGATAGCCGGCGAACTGCTGCCCACGGTATTCCACGTGTCGGCACGCACCCTGGCCTCACACTCCCTCTGCATCTTCGGCGACCACAGCGACGTGATGGCCTGCCGCCAGACCGGCTTCGCCATGCTGTGCGAAGGCTCCGTGCAGGAAGTGATGGACCTCTCGGCCGTGGCCCATCTGGCCGCACTCGAAGGCCGCGTGCCCTTCATCAACTTCTTCGACGGTTTCCGCACCAGCCACGAGTATCAGAAAATTGAAGTGATGGACCAGGAGGACATCCGCCCGCTCGTGCCGATGGACAAGGTCAGCGAGTTCCGCAACCGCGCCCTCACGCCCGAACATCCCGTGGCACGCGGCATGGCCGAAAACCCCGAAACGTTCTTTGCCCACCGCGAGGTGTGCAACCCCTACTACGACGCCGTGCCCGGCATCGTGGAGAAATACATGCAGGCCGTGTCGGAAATCACCGGCCGCGAGTATAAGCTCTTCTCCTACTACGGCGCCGACGACGCCGAGCGCATCATCATCTGCATGGGCAGCGTGACCGAAGCCGCCCGCGAGGCCATCGACCACCTCGTATCGAAAGGCGAGAAGGTGGGCATGGTGAGCGTACACCTCTACCGCCCCTTCAGCGTGAAGCACCTGCTCCAGGCCGTGCCGCAGACGGTGAAGAAAATCGCCGTGCTCGACCGCACGAAGGAACCCGGCGCAAACGGCGAACCGCTCTATCTCGACGTGAAAGACGCCTTCTACAACCAGGAGCAGCGCCCCCTCATCGTGGGCGGACGCTACGGACTGGGCTCCTGCGACACGACGCCGACCATGATCATCTCGGTGTTCGACAACCTGGCCCTGCCCCAGCCCAAAGACCACTTCACGCTGGGCATCATCGACGACGTGACCTTCACCTCGCTGCCCCTCGAGGAGGAGATCGCTCTCGGCGGCGAAGGCATCTTCGAGGCCAAGTTCTACGGCCTCGGTGCCGACGGCACCGTGGGCGCCAACAAGAACTCCGTGAAGATCATCGGCGACAACACCAACAAGTATTGCCAGGCCTACTTCGCCTACGACTCCAAGAAGAGCGGCGGCTTCACCTGCTCGCACCTGCGCTTCGGCGACACGCCCATCCGCTCCACCTACCTGGTGAACACCCCCAACTTCGTGGCATGCCACGTGCAGGCTTATCTGCACATGTACGACGTGCTGCGCGGTCTGCGCGACGGCGGCACCTTCCTGCTCAACACCATCTGGGAGGGCGACGAGCTGGCGAAAAACCTGCCCAACAACGCCAAGCGATACTTTGCCCGGCACAACATCACCGTCTACTACATCAACGCCACCAGGATAGCCCAGGAAATAGGCCTCGGCAACCGCACGAACACCATCCTGCAGTCGGCCTTCTTCCGCATCACCGAGGTGATTCCCGTAGACCTCGCCGTAGAGCAGATGAAGAAGTTTATCGTCAAGTCGTACGGCAAGAAGGGACAGGACGTGGTCGACAAGAACTATCAGGCCGTTGACCGCGGCGGCGAATACAAGCAGCTCGCCGTCGACGCCGCCTGGGCCAACCTGCCCGCCGACGAGAAAGTGATGCGCGACGAGCCCGCCTACATCTCCGACCTCGTGCGCCCCATCAACGCACAGAACGGCGACCTCCTGCCCGTCAGCGCCTTCAAGGTGAGCGACGACGGCACCTGGCAGCAGGGCACCGCAGCCTACGAAAAGCGCGGCGTGGCCGCCTTCGTACCCGTGTGGAACGCCGAAAACTGCATACAGTGTAACAAGTGCGCCTACGTCTGCCCCCACGCCGCCATCCGCCCCTTCGTCATGGACGACGAGGAAGTGAAGGGCATCAACGGCGCCACCCTCGAGATGAAGGCCCCCGCCGCCCTCAAGGGCATGCACTTCCGCCAGCAGGTCGACGTGCTCGACTGCCTGGGATGCGGCAACTGCGCCGACGTGTGCCCCGGCATGCGCGGCAACAAGGCGCTCACCATGGTACCCCTCGAAGGACAGCTCGACGAGCAGGCCAACTGGGACTACTCCGTCAAGAACGTCAAGAGCAAGCAGCACCTCATCGACATTAAGCTCAATCCTAAGAACTCGCAGTTCGCCACACCGCTCTTCGAGTTCTCGGGCGCCTGCTCGGGCTGCGGCGAAACACCCTACGTGAAACTCGTCAGCCAGCTCTTCGGCGACCGTCAGATGATAGCCAACGCCACAGGTTGCTCCTCCATTTATTCCGGCTCCATCCCCTCCACGCCCTACTGCACCAACGAGAAGGGACAGGGCCCCGCATGGGCCAACTCGCTCTTCGAGGACTTCTGCGAATTTGGCATGGGCATGGTGCTCGCCAACAAGAAGATGCGCGCCCGCATCGAGGCCCTGCTCGGCGAAGTGATAGCCTGCGACGAGGCTCCGGCAGCATACAAGGAAGCCGCCAAGGCATGGATCGAAGGCAAAAACGACGCCGAAGCCAGCCGCCAGGCCGGCGAGCAGCTCCTGCCCTTCATCAAGGCCGGCGTGGAAAAGGGTTGCCCCACCTGCAGCCAGCTCGAAGAACTCAGCCACTTCCTCACCAAGCGCAGCCAGTGGATCATCGGCGGCGACGGTGCCTCCTACGACATCGGCTACGGCGGCCTTGACCACGTGCTGGCCAGCGGCGAGGACGTGAACATACTCGTGCTCGACACGGAGGTTTACTCCAACACAGGCGGACAGGCGTCCAAAGCTACGCCGATCGCCGCCATCGCCCAGTTTGCCGCCGCCGGCAAACGCGTCACCAAGAAGGACCTCGGTCTCATGCAGGCCACCTACGGCTACGTATACGTGGCACAGGTAGCCATGGGGGCCGACCAGGCACAGTGCCTCAAGGCGCTCCGCGAGGCTGAGGCCTATCCCGGACCTTCGCTCGTCATCGCCTACGCACCGTGTATCAACCACGGCCTGAAGATAAAGGGCGGCATGGGACGCAGCCAGGAAGAGGAACGCCGCGCCGTAGAGTGTGGCTACTGGCACCTGTGGCGCTACAACCCCACGCTGGCCGAGCAGGGGCAAAACCCCTTCACGCTCGACTCCAAAGAGCCGCAGTGGGATAAGTTCCAGGACTACCTGGCAGGCGAAGTGCGCTTCCTCTCGCTGAAGAAGGCCTTGGGCGACGAACAGGCCGGCGAACTCTTCGCCGCCACCGAGGAGGCAGCCCGCAAGCGCTACCGCTCCTACGTGCGCAAGACGCAGGAGGACTGGAGCCTCTGAGGCCGTTCTGACGAACTATTGAAATAAAACCGCGCGGGCGCAGTGTTTTCAGCAAACACCGCGCCCGCTTTTCATTGCCCTGGCACCGCGGCGCCGGAAACCCGCATTTGCCTATCTCCGTCCCCGCCGGCGGCACATCCCAGGCCCGCCGGGCAGCGCCCGAACGAAGTTGGCGCGGCACCTGCTCACCCGCATCCTGGAACCCAACGCAAAAAAATCATTATTGTCCGGAAAAACATCGGCCCGCAGTATGATTCTTCAGACAGCCGCCGTTCAACCTCTCCACAGAAAGGCCCGGACATTGTGCGTCAGGCTAATGATAAAGCGGCGAAACTACCCGTGAAACAAACACGCCGTACTGGCAGCGCCAAAGAAATATGAAGAATAATCCCCGCGACGGGTGGTGCCGTCGCGGGGATTATTGGTGATAATAGCTGCAGAGACTGAGGTTGTTCTGAAACTACCGGTTGCCGTTGCCGCAGAAGCGGCGACAGTGCGGGAATCAGTGCTTGTGCGCCTCCACCCACTTGCGGGCGTTGACGAAAGCCTCCATCCAGGGCGTCACCTCGTCGGCGCGGCGCCCGGCAGGATAGCAAGCGTTCTGCCAGGGATAGAAAGCGCGCTCCAGGTGAGGCATCATGGCCACATGGCGGCCGTCGGGGCTGGCGATACCGGCCACGGCATAGTCGGAGCCGTTGGGATTGCCGGGATATACCTCGTGATTGTACTTCAGCACGACGTTGTAGTTGTCCTCGGCGAGGGGCAGACTGAACTTGCCTTCGCCGTGAGCCACCCAGATGCCGAGGCGGTCGCCGGAGAGCGAGCCGAACATCACGCTGCGGTTGGCGGGCACGGTGACGCCGACAAAGGCGCTCTCGAACTTGCGGGAATCGTTGTGGAGCATGCGGGCACGCTCCTTGTGGGCGGGGTTGATAAGATTGAGCTCCACCATGAGCTGGCAACCGTTGCACACACCGAGCGAGAGGGTGTCCTCGCGGGCGTAGAAGCGGTCGAGCGCCTCCTTGGCCTTGGGGTTGTAGAGGAAGGCGCCGGCCCATCCTTTGGCAGAGCCGAGCACGTCGCTGTTGGAGAAGCCGCCGCAGAACACAATCATGTTCACGTCGTCGAGCGTCTCGCGACCGGCTATCAGGTCGGTCATCATGACGTCCTTCACGTCGAAACCGGCAAGATAGAGCGCATAGGCCATCTCACGCTCGCCGTTGGTACCTTTTTCGCGGATGATGGCGGCACGTATGCCACTGGGCGTGCGACGGTCGGGGCTGATGCCGAGCTGCGCGAACGTACCGGCGAACTCCGGGCGCAGGTTGAACTCGAGCGGCTGCTGCTTGTAGTTTTCATAGCGCGCCTTGGCACAGCCGTTCATGCTCTGCTTAGTATCAAGGAGATAAGAGGTTTCATACCAGATGTCGCGCAGATAGTCGATGCCGAACTGATAGGTGGCGCCGTCCTTGTTCACAAGGATGTGGCGCTCGTCGGCGGGACGGCCCAACACGACGGCAGCCACACCGGCGGCTTTGAGCACCTCCTCGAACGCCTTGCGGTTCTTGTCGCTCACCTGCACCACTACGCCGGGGTTCTCGGCGAAGAGCGCCTTCACCAGGTCGACGTTCCTGAAGCCGTCGAGGGATATTTCCAGGCCGCCGTCAACGTTGGCGAAGCACATTTCGAGCAGACAGGTGATGAGACCGCCGGCCGAAACGTCGTGGCCCGCCATGACGAGGCCTTCTTTCACGAGCTGCTGCACGGCGTTGAAGGCGCTGCGGAAGTATTCGGGATTCTTCACCGTGGGCACGTCGGAGCCCACGAAGCCGAGGCTTTGGGCGAAGGCCGAACCGCCGAGGCGCAACTCGTCGAACGAGAAGTCGATGTGGTAGAGCGCCGACGCGGAGTCAGCCACCACGACGGGCGACACTACCTGGCGCACGTCGCTCACCTCGCCGCCGGCCGAAACGATGACCGTGCCCGGCGAAATGATCTTTTCGCCGCCGGGATACTGCTGCGAGAGTGAGAGCGAATCCTTGCCCGTGGGCACGTTGATGCCGAGGGCGCAGCAGAAGTCGCTGAGAGCTTCCACGCCGCGGTAGAGGCGGGCATCCTCGCCCTTTTGCGAGCGGCAGGGCCACATCCAGTTGGCCGAGAGCGATACGCTGTCGAGGCCGTCGGCCAGGGGCGCCCACACGAGGTTGGTGAGGCTTTCGGCCACAGAGAGCACGGAGCCGGCGGCGGGGTCGGCCAGTCCGGCCTGGGGCGCATGGCCTATGGCGGTGGCTATGCCGTGGCGGCCGCGGTAGTCGAGGGCCACGACGCCGCAGTCGGAGAGCGGCAGCTGGAGCTCGCCTTGCGTTTGCTGGCGGGCCACCTTGCCCGTCACGGAGCGGTCCACCTTGTTCGTGAGCCAGTCCTTGCAGGCCACGGCCTCGAGCTGGAGCACGCGGGCCACGTAGTCGTCCACGTGGGCGGCGTCGTAAGTGGCGTCGGCATAGCGGCGCTCCACCGTCTCGTCCACCATGACGGTTTTGGGCGAGTGGCCGAACATCTGCGCCACGTCGAGGTCGAAGGGGCGGCGGCCGTCGGCCTGCTCAAAGGCGAAGTGCGCGTCGCCGGTGGTCTCGCCCACCACGTAGAGCGGTGCGCGCTCGCGCTCGGCTATGCGCTTGACGTGTTCGATGTGTTCCTCCTGTATGAGCAGTCCCATGCGTTCCTGGCTCTCGTTGGCAATGATTTCCTTGGCCGAGAGGGTGGCGTCGCCGATGGGGAGCTTGGCCATGTCGATAAGTCCGCCGCAGTCCTCCACGAGTTCGGAGAGGCAGTTGACGTGTCCGGCCGAACCGTGGTCGTGGATGCTGACAACGGGGTTCACCTCCTCTTCGCAGAGGGCGCGCACAAGGTTGTTGGCGCGCTTCTGCATCTCGGGATTGGCGCGCTGCACGGCGTTGAGCTCTATGCCGCTGGAGTAGCGGCCGGTGTCGACGGAGCTCACGGAGCCGCCGCCGAGGCCGATGCGGTAGTTGTCGCCGCCCACCACCACGACCTTGTTGCCCTTGGCGGGCGTGCCTTTGAGGCAGTCGCGGCGCGTGCCGTAGCCCACGCCTCCGGCGAGCATGATGACCTTGTCGTAGCCATATTTCTCACCGTTTTCCTGATGTTCGAAGGTGAGCACGGAGCCTGTGATGAGGGGCTGTCCGAACTTGTTGCCGAAGTCCGAGGCGCCGTTCGAGGCCTTTATGAGTATCTGCTCGGGCGTCTGGTAGAGCCACTGGCGCACGGGCAGTATGTCCTCCCAGTCGCGGCCGCCGTCAAGGCGCGGATAAGCCGTCATGTAGACGGCCGTTCCGGCGATGGGCCAGGAGCCCACGCCGCCGCCCATGCGGTCGCGTATCTCGCCGCCGGTGCCGGTGGAGGCGCCGTTGAAGGGTTCCACGGTGGTGGGGAAGTTGTGTGTCTCGGCCTTGAGGGAGATAACGCTCTCGATGTCGCGTATGACGAAGTAGTCGCTGGTGGAATGGTCGCGCGGGGCGAACTGCTCCACCACGGGCCCTTGGGCGAAGGCCACGTTGTCTTTATAGGCCGATATGATTTTGTGCGGATGCTCCTGCGTGGTTTTCTTGATCATGGCGAAGAGCGAGGAAGGCATTTCCTGGCCATCGATGATGAAGGTGCCGCCGAATATCTTGTGGCGGCAGTGCTCGGAGTTGATCTGTGCAAAGCCGAACACCTCGGAGTCGGTGAGCTGGCGGCCGAGCTGCCGCTCCACGCCGCGCAGATAGTCCACCTCGGCGGGCGAGAGGGCCAGGCCTTCCTGCTCGTTGTAGGCCTCGAGGTCGTCAACGAAGAAGATGGGCGCGGGCTCGATGTTGATGGTGAAGATGTCTTGCCCGAGGCCCTCGTAAAGGCGCTGCAGCATGGGGTCGTGGTCGGCCTCTCCGGAAGCTACGGGGAAGTATTCCTCGATGCGCGTGATGCCCTTGAGGTTCATGTTCTGCGTGATTTCCACGGCGTTGGTGCTCCAGGGAGTCACCATTTCGCGGCGCGGGCCCACATACCAGCCCCCGAGCGCCTCAGACGCTTCAGGCACGGCACCGCCGTAGAGCCAGCAGAGCTTATCTACATCCTCGGCCGACAGCTGATGCTGGCAGCCGGTGGCAATCACACTCTTTTGCGGAGTTCTGAAAAACAAAATCATATAGGTTCGGTTTTGATAAATATCGTTAGTGCAAATTTACGAAGAATTTGCGACATTCGCTCCCTCACTAACCTGATTATTGGAAGAAGCCGGAACACCACCGGCGGGAGCGGCCGAAAAGTGGGACTGCTTCCCACTTTTGTGGCAGGCAGTCCCACTTTTGTGGCAAAGCGTCCCACTTCCGGCCCCCGGCCCGCTCAGAACAGCTCCATGCGGAGGCCGAGGGCGAGCGAGAGAATCTCGCCCAACGTCACGCGGCGGTTGGGCACGGCCGACACGACGTAGAGGTCGCAGGTGCTGAGCTCGTAGTAGGCCGATATGCTCTTGTTGAACCTGCGGTGCCGGCGGGGAATGTTGAAACGCAGGCGCTGCCCGAGGAACACGTGGTAGCGCAGTTTGGTGCTGAAGCCGTAGTAACCTTTCGTATAGCGGGAGGGCTCGCGGCGCCAGAAGCCTTCGCCGAAAATAGTGTTGGCGAAAAGGCCGGCCGTGAGCGGCTCAACCGCCCAGCGGTGACCGCCGAAGAGGGGCAGACGCCAGGGCACGAAGCGCTCCTTAAGCGTGAGCGTGTGGTAAGGCCCGACGCCGCAGCGGCGGGGCACGAGGCCGTAGAGCACCTCGCTCTCCCACTGGTCGCGGCGGCCGTAGTGCCAGCCCAGGCCCACCGAAAAGGCGCCTATGCTGCCGGCAAACTGCATGGTGAACTGGTTGGGCGCCAGGCGGCTCCAGTCGCGGCGCACATGGCGCTCATAGGCCGAGGCGGGCGGCGTCGTCAGGCTGTCGTGCACGCGCTGCAGGCTGTCGATGACCTGGCGCAGGCTGTCGGCGCGCCACTGCAGACTGTCGGGCGGCGCCACAGGCACTCCGGCCAAGGGCGGCAGGCTGTCGGGCCGGGACACGGTGCCGGCGGCCGCGGCCCTCAGGCCCCCGCCGGCGGAGAGGAGGAGGAGCGCCGCAACGGCGGCCATGCGCCGCAACGTCTCAGTAGGACACCACTTCATAGCCCACCTCCTTTCCTTCCTCTAAAGTGAACACCAGATACTGGCGGTGCTTGGCGGCTCCGCACTCGTAGTAGAGCACGCCGTCGCCGAAGGGCTCGAACACGGTGGTGCTGTGCTGATGGCCGCAAAGGCAGAACTGCAACGCGGGATACCGGCTGATGTGATACTCGAACACATCGGCCGAATTGTTGTTGAACTGGTCGGAAAACGGCGCGGCGTGCATGGCCACGACGGTGCGGCGCACGCCGGGCGGCAAGGCGTCGCGGTCGGCGCGCAGAAAGGCGAAGTCGGGCACGGGTACGGAATAGTCGTACTCAAGGGCGTTGGTGTTGACACAGACGAAGTGCACGTCGCCGGCCGTGAAACTGAAGTCGGGATTGCCGTACATGCGGCGGAACACGCGCACACCGGTGGCCAGACAGTCGTGGTTGCCGAGCAGGCACACGTAGGGCGGCACCAGTTTCTCGAGCTCGTCGCGCATCCACACAAACTCGCGCGTGGCCCCGAAGTCGGTAAGGTCGCCGCAGTGTATCACGAAGTCTATGTCGCCACGGCCGTTGATGCTCCTCACGGCGGCGGCCGTCTCGTCATACCAGCGCTGCGTGTCGCTGATTACGGCGAAACGCAACCGCGTGCGGCCGGCGCAGGCCTGCTCTATGCGCTCCACATTGCGGGCGTTGATGTCGCACGCACCGCGGAAGTCGGCGTCGTAAGGATGATAGTCGATAACCTCACAGGCCTGCATCAGCGGCAAGGCGGCGATAAGGACCGCCGCCCGCAGAAGAGTTGGCCGCACACCACCAACCGGACGCGCCCCGCGGAGAACCTCTGAAATTTCTTCAAAGAGAAAAACTAAAAGGCGTAAAATAGTTTTCATAGCGGCAAAAATACATAAAAAACCTGGAATCTCCGTATCGGCAGGAGAAAAGAACAGCACTCTTCAGAGAAAAAAACGGACAAGCGGATGCCCCGGCAAGTGCATTTAAGTTTTGCCGGACAGAAGCAGCCACGCCTTCTGTCGCCGCACCGCCCCGAATGCATCTGGCGGAAACATACATACGGTTTCCTAAAAAAAGTCCGGGCCGTTGCCCGCAAGGAGCAACGGTCCGGAACATAAGAGTTTATCGGGCGGCAGAGCCGGTTATTTGTTTTTTCTCCAGAAACTGAAGCGTGACTTCCCGGCATGACCGTCCTCATAGCCGTAGCCGTAGCTATAGCCGCTGTAATAGCCGCGCTTGGCGTCGGAGTCGTTGACAACGACACAGAGGTTGCGGAAGCGGCGGGCCTGATACATCTTCTCGAGCTCAGGCAGGAAGTTGCGCACCTGCACCCCTACGCGGAGCACGAACACGGTAAGGTCGGCCACACGGTTCACTACGCCGGCGTCGGAAACGGAAAGGGCGGGTGTGGTGTCGATCACCACGTAGTCATAGTACGACTTGGCCTCTTCGATGATGTCGTCGAGCCGGTCGCTCATGAGCAGTTCGGAGGGGTTGGGCGGCATTTTGCCGGCGGGCAGGAAGTCGAAGCCGAGGCCCCGCACATCGCGCAGCACATAGTCGGAGAGGGAGATGCCGGTTTCCTCGTCAACGAGCATGGCGGTGAGGCCCGGTCCGCGACCGAGCAAATGACTGACGGTGCGCTTGCGTATATCGGCATCGATGAGCAATACGCGCTTGTTGGCGCGGCTCAGTATGTAGGCCATGTTGGTAGAGATGAAGCTCTTTCCCTGTCCCGGCGTGGCCGAGGTCACCATATAGACGCGGGCACTGTGGCGCATGAAGTTCAGGCCGTAGCGCAACACGCGGAAGGCTTCCATGATAGGCGCGTTGCTTTCCTCGTTATTGATGAGTGTCTGGCCGGCGGCTGCGTCCCAGTGGGGCACTTCGCCGGCGATGGGAATGCTTGTGGCGGTCTCCACGTCCTTGCGGCCGGAGATGGTTGTGTCGAGCAGATGGCGGAGCCAGAGCACGAGGGCGGGAATCACGAGGCCGAGGAGGAGGCTGACGAGCAAGATGATTTTGCCGCGGGGACTGACGGGGACGTTGTTGCCCAGGGGCGGTTCGACGAGGCGTACGTTGGCCTCGCTGATAGCCATCTGGAGGGCCACTTCCTCACGCTTGTTGAGCATGTAGGTGTAGAGGGTGTTCTTGAGCTCGAGCTGCTGCTTGATGTCGAGTCCCTGCTTTTGCTTCTCGGGCAGGCTGCCCACCTTGCGGCGCAGGTCGGCTTCGTTGTTGCCGGCGTCGCCGAGCTGCAGTTCGAGCGACTTCACGTAGCTCTGCACGGAGTTGAGCACGGAGGTGCGGAGCGAGGCCAGGCGGGCGTCCATCTCGCGCACGGCGGGTGAGTTCTCGCTGGAGTTGGCGACGAGGCGGTTGCGGTCGAGCATTTGCTTGTTATACTCGGTCACGAGGGGGGCGAAGGAGGCGTTGGGCAGGCTGAGCACGGGTATGGTCTCGGTGCTGCGGCTGTTGTCGCGGAGGAACTGCATGAGGTAGCGCGAGACGGTGACCTCGGTTTCGAGTTCGAGGCGCTGCTTGCGTGCCAGGCTGTTCTCGGAGAGCGAGATGGTGGCGCTTTGCTCGAAGTCGGTGAGCCCGTTGGCGCTCATGAAGCGGGCGAGCTCGTCGGCCGAGGCTATGCGCTCGCCGTCGATGAGGCGGATGCGTTCGTCGATGAACTCGGCGGTGTGGCGCGCCACGTTGTTCTTGTTCTCCACGATGTCGCGCTTGTAGGCTTCATAGAGTTCGTTGATGACGTCTTCGGCGCGGTCGGGGTTGACATCGTTGCAGCTGAGCACGATGAGCGAGCTTTCCTTGTCGTACTCGCTCACGGCGATGCGCCCGCAGTAGCTGGCTGTGGCCATGTCGTGCGGCAGGCGGCTGACGGTGATTTTCTCGCCGGCCTGGATGCTGTCGATACAGGCGTCGGGACGCAGGGTGATGGCGCCCAGAGGGGTGTTTTTGCTTTCACCGGCCTTGATGCTGACGCTGCCGTCTATTGCCTGCCCGTTGCGGCGGAAGTCTGTCAGGCTGAAGGTGCGCTTGCCGGTGCATTCGGCCACGAAACTTTCGGGCTGGCGGTTGCGGCCGGCAAACTCCACGCTGAAGGGGCGGTTGCGGTAGAGGGATACGCTGTGCAGGGCCTCGCTCCGGGTGTAGTCGACCTCGAGCCCGAGGGTGTCGACCACGCGCGACATGAGGCGGTAGGAGCTGAGGATGAAGATTTCGTTCTTGAGGTTGTCGCCCACACTGATGCCGTTGAGTTCGAGCAGCGAACTCATGGCGCCGCCGCGGCGCGAGCTGCCGCCCATGCCGGCCGAGGGGTTGGCGTCTTCTATGAGAATGACGGCCTGGCGCTGATACACGCGGGGCTGACGCTGCAGATAGATGTAGCCTGCCACGAGGCAGATGACGGCAGAGATGAGAAACCATCCCCAGTAGGCGCGGAACTGCGCCCAGCACAGGTTGAGCAGGGGGAGCAACTGCGTTTCTTCGTTCTCGGTGTTGATGTTGTTATTCTCCATTCCTTTCTGTATGTTTTCGGATAGACGATGTGCCGGCCCAGCGGTGCCGGGCAGACCGGAGGCTGCGCTGCGGCGGCATGATACTAAGCGCTGGCAAAAATACAACATTTATTCCGATAAAAACCTATGCCAGACGGTTTTTATTCCATCTGGCACAGGTTCCCGGCGGAATACCGTCCGCGCCGCCGGCGGCGGACGGGACGATACGGACTGACGGCACGGCGCCTTTACTGGGCGCCGAGGGGCGAGGCGGGCGTATAGGTGCGGGCGCCGAGCTCCTTGTCGAGCATGTAGAGGCCGTAGCCGTTGTCCTTGATCATGCGGATGTTGTCGATGATGGTGCGGGCGTTGTCCTCTTCCTCCACCTGCTCGTCGATAAACCACTTGAGCATGCTTTGCGTGGCAAAGTCGTTCTCACTCAGGGTGAGGGCGAAAAGGTTGTTGATGAGGGCGGTCACCTTCTGCTCATGCTCGAGGGTGGCCTCGAACACGGCGAGCACACTCTCCCACTCGGTGGGCACTTCGCCGATGGGGGCGAGCGTGACGCGGCCGCCGCGCTGCACGATGTAGTTGAAGAAGATTTGCGCGTGGTCCTGCTCTTCCTTGAACTGCACCTCGAACCAGTGTCCCATACCGTTCTGGCCGATGGCATAGCAATGGGCCGACATGGAAAGATAGAGGTAGGCCGACCAGAGTTCGGCGTTGATTTGGGCGTTGAGCGCCGCTTCCACTTTTTTGTTCAGCATAGTCTTTATGTTTTTTGAGGGTGATGATTTTCTTCCTGTCCAGAGGCAAAGTTAACCAAAGCCGGCCAAACGGCCAAGGCCTTGCCGGCGGCGGCGCGTTTTTTTCAGATGTTTTAGCAGAAAGCCCCGCGGCGGTGGGGCGGCGGCAGCAGAGCAGTTTTAACGTTTTTAACTTTCTGCAACGTCCCGGACGGGTGTTTTTGTTAAAAAACACTATCGCCGTGCAACGGTTCCGCACCGGGGAGCGGCCGCGGTTACTTGGATTTCCGACGCGGATACGGACTTTCAGAACGCGAAGTAATGCTTTTTTGAGGGGAAGTAATGCTTTTCGGCGAAAAGCATTACTTCGTGTGCCGGAACCGCCCGCCGGCGCCATACAAACAAGGGGCGGCCCCGTAAAGGCCGCCCCGCTGCTGACGCAAAGATACAACATTTTAAGCCCGGAAGCAAATAGTGTTAAAAAGTCACGGCACCGGACAGTTACGCGCGCGCGTACTTTTCTTAATATAAGCAGACGGCGGCCCGCCGTGACGCGCAAGCCCGCAAAAAGCACCGCCGCACGGGCCGCGAGAAAGGCGGCAAGCAGGATTATGATATTATTATAACAGATTTTCGCCCCACAAGGCGACAAAATCATTTTATTCTTCGTAATTTTGCGGCACATTATTAACTCAAACACCTTTAAGCAAGAAATGAACGTAGCTATCGTTGGCGCCAGCGGCGCCGTGGGCCAGGAATTCCTGCGCGTATTGGCCGAGCGCAACTTCCCTATCGACAACCTCCTGCTCTTCGGCTCGGCACGCAGCGCCGGCACGACCTACGATTTCAAGGGCCGCTCCGTCACCGTGCAGCAGCTTGAACACGGCGACGCCTTCAGGAACGTCGACATCGTGTTCACCTCGGCCGGCGCCGGCGTCTCCAAAGAGTATGCCGACGACATCACCCGCCACGGCGCCGTGATGATAGACAACTCGTCGGCCTTCCGCATGGACAGCGACGTGCCCCTCGTGGTGCCCGAGTGCAACGGCGACGACGCCTTCAAGCGTCCCCGCGGCATCATCGCCAACCCCAACTGCACCACCATCATCATGGTCGTGGCACTCAAGGCCCTCGAAAACCTGAGCCACATCAAGCGCGTACACGTCAGCTCCTACCAGGCTGCCAGCGGCGCCGGACAGGCCGCGATGGACGAACTCTACCAGCAATACCGCGAGGTGCTGGCCGGCGACCCCGTCACCGTGGAAAAGTTCGCCTACCAGCTGGCCTTCAACGTTATCCCGCAAATCGATGTCTTCCAGGACAACGGATACACCAAGGAGGAGATGAAAATGTACAACGAGACGCAGAAAATCATGCACTCCGACATTGCCACCTCGGCCACCTGCGTGCGCGTGCCCTCGCTCCGCTCCCACTCCGAAAGCGTGTGGATTGAAACCGAACGCCCCATCTCCGTCGAGGAAGCCCGCCAGGCCATCGCCCAGGGCGAAGGCCTCGTGCTGATGGACAACCCCGCCGAAAAGGAATATCCCATGCCGCTCTTCCTCGCCGGCAAAGACCCCGTCTACGTAGGCCGCATCCGCAAAGACCTGGCCAACCCCAACGGCCTCACCTTCTGGCTCGTGAGCGACCAGATACGCAAAGGCGCCGCACTCAACGCCGTGCAGATAGCCGAGCACCTCATCAAAACGGGCAACGTGAAATAACCGTCGCCACGCCCGTACCTCACATATCCTTACGGCCAATAGCGCCCCGGCAGAACAAGCGAATGCGCCGCTCCGGCAGCCGCATCCGCTTGTTCTGCATACCGGGAGGGCCGGCAACCGTCAGGCCCCGCGCCGGCAAAACGCCCTCCTCCCTCCCCCACCATCTCACCCGCAGCCTCATCCGCCTCATCCACACCATGCTCCACCTCCCCGTCAGCCTCATCCTCGCCGTCATCGTGGCCTTCGCCGGCATCGTCCCCCCGCTCTACCAAAGCCGGCCGGGCCGCTACTGCCTCCACCTGTTCCTCCACTACCTCGTGGTGGGACTCCTCGTGTTCACCCTCACCCTGCCCGCCCTGCCGTGGTGGACACAAGGCGCCGTCATCGCCATCGTCATGCTCCTGCCGCTCCTGCCCCTGCCCGCCGGCCGCGGCAGCTACAAGTGGCACCAGGCCCTGCTGGCCGCCGCCGTCGTGGGCACGGCCCTCTCGCTCATCAAGCACTTCATCAGCGACATTGCCCGCCTCTTTACCTGAGCCAACGGCCCCGGAGAAAAAAGACACTGCCTCCCCCTGACGCCTTTCCTTATCCCCGGACATCTTTCCGCACCTACAAAAAAACGCCGGAGCAGACGCAGAAAACCGCCCGGAAGCCCCGCATTTCGGAAAAATAACGTATCTTTGCCGCCGATTAGCGCTTGTGGCGAAATTGGTAGACGCGCCAGACTTAGGATCTGGTGTCGCGAGACGTGTAGGTTCGAGTCCTATCAGGCGCACCACTTCATTTCATCAGGATACTCCGACGGGGTATCCTTTTCTTATTCCGTAAGGAAGGGGAATACGCCCCGCCGTTTTTATAATATCATGGCAGCCGGCCATTTACTATTTCGGCTATATAAACAACGGAGCGGATGAAGCCTGCCGCTGCAAAGCTTCATCCTCTCCGTTTTTTATAGACCCGCACCCCGTACACAGCCGGGGCACGCGCTCATTGTCATGAAACTGCGCCGGAGCCGCGGCTGCCGGCACTTACTGCCCGAGGCTTTCGCGGTACCACTCAAAAAGGCGCCGCACACCTTCTTCTATCTCCACCTTATGCGTCCAGCCGAGGGAGTGGAGTTTCGACACGTCGATGAGCTTGCGCGGCGTGCCGTCGGGCTTCGAGGCATCGAACTCTATGGTGCCTTCAAAACCAACGGCTTGCGCCACAAGCTCCGACAAGGCCCGTATGGTCAGTTCCTTACCTGTGCCCACATTGATGTGGCAGTTGCGGATTTCGCCGAGCGCCGGGATGGCGCCGCCACGGCCTTCGCTGTTGTTGCGGTCAACGGCTCCGTCGGCTTCCACGCCGAGGTGTACGGAGGAGTAGCGCTCGATGCCGATGATGTCCTTGAAGTCGACATTGAGCAATACGTGCACGCTGGCGTCGGCCATGTCCTCGCTCCAGAGGAACTCGCGGAGCGGCGTTCCCGTGCCCCAGAGCACCACCTTGTTGTCGTGAATGCCGTAGAAGGCCAAGGCCGCGAGCAAACGCTCGCGCGGCGCGCTGCCGTCGACATTGCCCGGCCCGATGATATCGCGCAGCCGCGCATCGGGATTGACAGGCCGGCGGTCCATGTCGGCCGCCACTGCGCTCCAGTTGCCGTCGTGCAGGAGTTTGGCCAAATACACCTTGCGCATCATGGCCGGCATCACGTGGCTGTTTTCCAGATGAAAGTTGTCGTTGGGACCGTACAGATTGGTGGGCATAACGGCCACATAGTTCGTGCCATACTGCAAGTTGTAGCTCTCGCACATCTTGAGGCCGGCAATCTTGGCGATGGCATATTCCTCGTTGGTATATTCGAGCGGCGAGGTAAGGAGCGCGTCCTCACGCATAGGTTGCGGCGCATCTTTGGGGTAGATGCAGGTACTGCCGAGGAAAAGGAGTTTCTTCACGCCGTAGCGGTAGGCGCTGCCGATGACGTTGCACTGCATCTTCATGTTCTGCATGATGAAGTCGGCACGGTAGAGCGAATTGGCCATGATTCCCCCGACGAAGGCGGCGGCGAGCACCACGGCGTCGGGCCTTTCGGCTTCGAAAAAAGCCTTGACGGCGGCCTCGTCGGTCAGGTCGAGCTCACTATGGGTACGCCCCACGAGGTTGGTGTAGCCGCGGCCGAGCAGATTGTTCCATATAGCCGACCCGACGAGTCCGCGGTGGCCGGCCACGTATATCTTACTGTTTTTATCCAACATATTATCGCAATTTATGCACCGCGCCGGCAAGGTTGCCGGCGCGGTGCGGATAGTTTCTTTACATTACGGTGCCTCCGGTTTACTTCACGATACCTTTCTCAAGATACTCCGCCAGGTTGGTGCGCACCTTCTGTCCGGCAGCCTCGGCGGCGACCTTTGCCATATCGCTCTCCACCATGAGACGCACGAGCTCCTCGAAGGACGTTTTCGAAGGGTTCCATCCCAGTTCGGCCTTAGCCTTGGAAGGATCGCCGAGGAGGTTGACCACATCGGTGGGGCGGAAGAAATCGGGCGACACTTCCACGAGCACCTTGCCGGTGGCTTTGTCCACGCCCACTTCGTCAACGCCTTCGCCGCGGAACTCCAGTTCTATGCCGGCATGCTTGAAGGCATAGTAGCAGAAGTCGCGCACGGTGTGCTGCACGCCGGTAGCGATGACAAAGTCCTCGGGCTTGTCGTGCTGAAGCATGAGCCACATGCACTCCACGTAGTCGCGGGCATAGCCCCAGTCGCGCAGCGAGTCGAGGTTGCCGAGATAGAGCTTCTCCTGCTTGCCCTGGCGTATGCGGGCGGCGGCGAGGGTGATCTTGCGGGTCACGAAGGTCTCGCCGCGGCGTTCGCTCTCGTGGTTGAACAGAATGCCCGAGCAGCAAACATGTTGTATGCCTCGCGGTATTCCTTCACTATCCAGAAGCCGTAGAGCTTGGCCACAGCGTAGGGAGAGTAGGGGTGGAAGGGTGTCTTCTCATTCTGCGGCACCTCCTCCACCTTGCCGTAGAGCTCGGAGGTGGAAGCCTGATAGAAGCGGCACGTGTCGGCCAGGCCGCACAATCTGATGGCCTCGAGCACGCGGAGCACGCCGGTGGCGTCGACATCGGCGGTAAACTCGGGTGAGTCGAAGCTCACCTGCACATGGCTCTGCGCGGCCAGGTTATACACCTCGTCGGGGCGCACTTTGCTCACCACCTGCAGTATGCTCATGGAGTCGCCGAGGTCGGCGTAGTGGAGGTGGAAGCCCGGAGTTCCCTCCAGGTGGGCGATGCGTTCGCGATAGTCCACTGACGAGCGGCGGATGGTGCCGTGCACTTCATATCCTTTTTCAAGCAACAATTCGGCCAAATAGGAACCGTCCTGTCCGGTGATGCCCGTAATGAGGGCTACTTTCTTCTGTTCCATGTCACAAGTATTGTTTTAATTCTTATCTGATAGTTCAAAAGTTCTGTGACCCCGCAAACGCCACGGGGCCGTGTTCTTCATCGTGTTCCGCCACAAACTGCGGAAACACTGCAAAAATACACATTTCCGCGCACACTGCCAACGGCATGGCGCAAAATACCTTCAGCGTGCCGGAGGCCGGGAAACGGGTTTAAAAAACTTAGTCATTTTCTTTGATGTTCGGACTACTTGCATTACCTTTGCCTTTGGAAATGACAAAACAAACGTTTCAATAACAATTTAAATTCTCTTACTACAATGGCTTACGTAATTAGCGACGACTGCATTGCATGCGGCACTTGTATCGACGAATGCCCCTCCGGCGCCATCTCCGAGGGCGAAAAGTATTCTATTGACCCCAACACTTGTGTTGATTGCGGCACTTGCGCCGATGTATGCCCCTCGGGCGCCATCGCTCCGGGTGAATAACACACCGGACTCCATCAATCAGGAAAACACAGCTCCGCTGTCACAAAGGCCGCCCGGACACATTACCGGACGGCCTTTTTTTATTATCATAACCGTGCCGGCACTTATCACACTTCTTACCTTATGACGAAAACGGCGCTCCTGGTGGTGTACAACCACCGCTACGACAAGAACATACCGCGCATCGACGCGATGTACCGCGACCGCTTCAGCCACGTGTTTCACATCATCCCCTTCTACGACGGCAACCGCCCCGACGTGTTGCGCGTGTACGAGTCGTCCTACCGCTTCCAGGGCTACCTCAGCCAAGCCTACACGCAGTTGCGGGGGCAGGGCTTCACCCACTTCTTCGTAGTGGCCGACGACATGATTATCAACCCGCGGCTCAACGAGCACAACTACCTGGACGAGATAGGGCTCGGGGCCGACGACTGCTACCTCGACTACTTGCTGCGCATGCAGCAGCTGCGCCGGCCGTGGCGCACGCTCGAGGCCATGAGCTACCGCCTCCGGCAAAGGTATGCGGAGGTGGAGGCCGTGCTGCCGCCCCGCGCGGAAGCCGAGGCCTGCTTCGTGCGCCACGGACTGCCGCTGGGCCCCATTCCTGCGGGCCCTTTCCTCAACATCCGGCCCAAATTCTGGCTGCGCTATCTGCTCAACTGGCGCCACCGCCGGCTCGACTATCCGCTGGTGGGCGGTTACTGCGACCTGCTGGTGCTGCCGGCCACGGCCATGGAGCGCTTCTGCCTGTACTGTGGCGCCTTTGCGGCCACAGGGCTCTTTGTGGAGATTGCCATACCCACAGCCTTGGCGCTGAGTGCCAAGCGGCTGCGCACAAATGCCAACACGCATCTGGGCGGAACGGCGCTCTGGGACGCGGCGGAAAAGGCGGCGCTGTTTGCCCGCTACGGCGGACAGCTCGACCGGCTCGTAGAGGATTTTCCTGAAAACAGGCTGTTTCTTCATCCCATAAAACTCTCACAATGGAAATAAACCGCAGAATCGCCGTCGTAGGTGGCGGCATATCGGGCCTGGCGGTGGCACGCATGCTGCGCGACCGCTACGCCGTGACGCTCTACGAGGCCGACGCCCGGCCGGGCGGTCTGGTGAAGTGCGACCGCGTGGCGGGAAGCCTCTTCCACCGCACCGGCGGCCACGTGTTCAACACGAAGCGCGAGGACGTAGCCGGCTGGTTCTGGCAATGTTTCGACCGCGGGCGGGAGTTTGTCAGCGCGCTGCGGCAGTCGGTCATCTCGCTCCCCTCGGGACAGGAAGTGCCCTACCCTATCGAGAACCACATTTATTTGCTGGGCGAGGAGGTGGCGCAGCAAGTCGTGGCCGACCTCGCCGGCATCATGCGCGCGGGCTACGGCGAGCCGCGCCACTTCGCCGAGTTCCTGCTGCGCCGCTTCGGCCCCACGCTCTGCCGGCTCTACTTTCTGCCTTATAACAACAAGGTGTGGCAAACCGACCTGGAACGCATACCGCTCTCGTGGCTCGACGGCAAACTGCCCATGCCCACGGCCGAGAACATTCTCCACGCCAACATCATGCGCACAGAGGAGCGGAGCTTCGTTCACAGCTCGTTTTTCTACCCGCGGCAGGGCGGCTCGCAGTTTGTGGCCGACCGCCTGGCCGAAGGCACCGACCTGCGGCTGAGCCACCGCGTGGAACGGGTGGAACGCCGTAACGGCCACTGGGCTGTCGACGGCGAGGCCTACGGCCACGTGATATTCTGCGGCAACCTGCGCCAGTTGCCGGAAATCGTCAGCGGCACCGCGACGCTACAGCCCTACCTCCCGCACATCGAGGCCCTGACCGCCCATGGCACAACAACGGCTTTCTGCGAAACGGAGCGTAACCCGCACAGCTGGATATACCTGCCCGACAGCCGCCACCGCTCGCACCGCATCATCTGCACGGGCAACTTCGCCGCCTCCAACAACGCGCCGGGCCGCTTCACGGCCACGGTGGAATTCACCGGCCGGGTGGAGGAACCGGAGGTGCGCCGCCAGCTGGAGCTCGTCCCTTACGCCCCGCAACTGCTGGCACTCAACTACGCTCCCTACACCTATCCGGTGCAAAGCGCCGGTACGCGCGACATGGTGGCCAACCTGCGCCGGCACCTCGGCAGCGAGGGCTTGCACCTGCTGGGCCGCTTCGCCGAGTGGGAATACTACAACATGGACGTAGCCATCGGCGCAGCCCTCGACCTCGTGGCGCGTCACTTCGCCAGGTAAGGCGGGCGGCGTCCCGCGGCATCGCTCCCGTCCTGCCGGCCTCCCCCTGTTCCGGGCAACGCCATAGCGCATCCGCAGGGGCTTCATACGGCAAGAGCAAGCATGACCCATATTCCCGCAGCCTCGGACGATGATTTTCCGGAAGTCATCGTCCGGGGCTGCAAATGTAAAAGATAATATGCCCGTGGCAGCCCCCCAAAAAAGGAGAGACTGCCCGCGGGCATATAATTCGCAAGTGCACATGCCGCCGCACCTTTGCCGCCGCTCACAGTCTATCCGGACTTACCTTGCTACGGCACACCCTCCGGGATGCATCTGTCGCCCACACCTATCCCGGCATGGCACCTCCCTGCGGTCGGCTTATGCCGGGTTAACATGCCCCGACCGCTCCGCGGTCTCCTCCGCGCAAAAGACGGGCATAAATCAGACTCCAAACACGGAACTAAACGCAAGAGAGAGAACCTATGCGCGCGAAGACGGCCACGGAACGACAAAGAGCGATAAAGAGCGGTCCGAATGCGAGGGGAGACACTGACCGGTACGTGAAGACACATACACGAAGGAAGACCGCTCCGCGGTCGGGTCATGTTAACCCCGGGCGAGACGACCGAAGGAAGGCGACTCCCGGGGAGCATATACCCGCGACAGAGCACCCCGGAGGGTGTGCCGTCTGCGGAAACTCAGGGAGCGTGTGCCCCAGCATCTTGAACGCAGGGGGCCATACACGCGTGTAACAATGTTTATGCTTTTATCATTCAGCAGGCCGTAAGCGATTGGCAATTAAACAATTCGGCTGAAAGATAGAAAAAAATGCCTTCAGCCGGCGTGCCGGAGGAGGGCAAAACCTTTTTTAAAGAAGAAAGCTGCCGGTTGGCGGAAAAGGAAATACGGACTTTCCGGGCGACGGGCCGCCGACATTCAAAAAGCATTACTTGGAATTTAAAAAGTCCGTATTCGCGGAAAAATTCCAAGTAATGCTTTTTGTCACACCAATACGGACTTTTCAAGCCCGCCGGAGCGGCGGAGAGGCAACACTACGGCTGAACGGAAAATCAGCTTATCCTTCAGCCGAATCATTTAAATGCCAACCGCTTACGACCTACTGAATGATAAAACATGAAAAACCTTTACGCGCGCGCAGGGCCTATTTATTATCGGACGGCTATCACTTTTTCTAAAAAAAACGCTCAGTCGGTCATGGCGCGGCAGACGGCGTCCTGAAACGTGCGGGCCTCGGCCGAACGCAGCACGCCCTGATTGAGCACGGCGAAGGCGAGCAGGCGGCCGTCGGCGGCACGGCAATAGCCGGCCAGGGTGATGACGCCGGTAACGGTGCCGGTCTTGGCACGCACGTTGAGATGGGCCGGGCCGGAGATGAGGCGGCGGCGCAGCGTGCCGTCGTGGCCGGCCACGGGCAGGCTCTCGAAGAGGGGCTCGAAAAGGCGTCCGTCGGCAGCGGCATGACACAGGAGCGACACGAGCAGGCGCGGCGTGAGGTAGTTGTAGAGCGAAAGGCCGCTGCCGTCGGCCACGCGGTAGGAGGCGGAACCTATGCCTAAGGAACGGAGCAGTTCGCCGATGCGGCGGGCAGCCTGCTTGCGGTCGGCATAGGGTCGGCCCGAGGAGGCGGCTATCTGGTAGAAGAGGGTCTCGGCAAAGAGATTGTCGCTCCGCTTCATCATGGGGCCGAGCACTTGGCCGATGCCGTGGGTGCGCTGGACCAGCTGGCGGGCGGTGTGCGGGGCACGCCCCAAACGCACGCGGCCACCGAGCGCTATGCCGGCGCGCCGCAGGGCCTCGGCCATACGTTCCTCCAAACCGGCGCGGCGGTCGCAGAGCAGGGGGGTGAGGGGCAGAGGGTCGTCGTCCCAGCACCAGCCCCAGCCAAGGGCCAGGGTGTCCTTGAGGCTGCGGTCGGCCACGAGGTCGCCCTCCACGGCTGTTACGCCGCTGCGGCGCAGGGCCAGGGCCAGGGAATCGGCGTCGGCGCGCGTGAAGAGGGGATCGAAGCCGCCTACAATGTAGAGGTTGCCGCGGAGCACACTGTCGGCGGCAGCGCCATCGGCTACAAGGCGGGTGCGATAGCGGTAGTCGGGGCCAAGCAGCGAGAGGGCCGCTACGGCGGTCACCACCTTCTGGCAGGAGGCGGGGCGCATCTGCTGGTCGGCACCAAAAGCGAAGAGGGGAGCTGCGGCGGTGAGGTCGTACACGTAGATGCCGGCTTGGGTGCGGTTCAGAAGCGGCTGGGCCGTCAGGGCGGCAAGGCGGGCGGCGATGACTTGCCCGAGGCTGTCGGCCGGAGGGGCCAGGCAACCCGTGCCGGCGGGGCAGACGGGGGCGGACAGGGTGTCGGACCTGAAGACGCTATCAGGGACGGAAACGGTATCGGCCGGTAACGGCGTCCCTATGCTTCCCGCACCGCCGGCTACGGTCGTGCCCGGCGGAACTGCGGCCGCCGGGCGGGAGGAGCGTCGGTATGCCGCGCGGGGAGCACACCCGGAAAACAGCAAAAGCGACAACAGGAAGGGCAATAGGGCTGAAAGGGACTGGGAACGGTTCATGAGCTATACTGACAGAAAAGAAGAGGACGGCGGGCAGGCCACCGGCGGGAGGAATACACAAAAAAGACTTGAGAAGTGGGCGGCGAGGATGACTCGGCGCCCACTTCTCAAGTATAGGCAGACGGATTCCGCCTTATGGGAGGACGGGATTACTGGGCCGTGGCGGCAAGGCCGAGCTTACCCTTTACTTTGGCGGTAACATCCTCATTGAGGGCCTCGTTGATGAAGAGGCCGGCCTGCTGCGAGGAGGCTTTGTCGATGACATAAACGTAGTTGCCTTCCTTGGCAACGGCATTGACGGCGTCGATTACCTTCTGGATGATGGGCTGCATCTTCTTGGTCTGCTCCTCGTCAAAGCTCTTGCGGTTGTCCTCGTAAGCCTGCTGCAGGCGCTGCTGCATTTCCTGAATTTCCTGGGCACGGCGGCTGCGGATGTTCTCGGGAGTCTTGTCGTTGACCTCGGCTTCATACTTCTCCATCTTGGTCTGTATCTCCTTCTGCATGTTCTGCAACTCGGCGGTGTACTGCTTTTCGAGGGCCTCAAGCTCGGCGGTTGCCTTCTTGGTATCGGGCAGGGCCTGCATCACCGATGCGTAGTCGAAAGTGGCGAATTTGTGCTGGGCAGCGAGGCTCAGCGGTGCGATGAAGAGCACCATCAAAAGAATTTTCTTAATCATGACTTATTGTTTTTGTTTATTATCGTTGATGTTTCTGACCTGCACGCGAAACGCCGCACCTGCCGCCATGCAGGGAAGGCAGCGTGCCAGTTCGCGGCAAAGATAAGCAAATTAATTGGAATAACCTAATCTGGCCAGCACCTCGTTGCTGATGTCGATGGAGGGAGAGGCGAAGATGATGCCGGCCGACTCGGAAGCGCGGTCGAGTATGAGCTGGAAGCCCTTGGACTGGGCGATGCCCTTCACGGCATTGTACACTTCCTCCTGAATGGGCTCGATGAGGGAGACGCGCTTCTTGTAGAGTTCTCCGGAAGGACCGAAGTATTTTTTGCGGAGCTCGGCGGCTTCCTTCTCCTTGTCGACAATGGCCTGCTCGCGCTCTTTCTTCTGCGCCTCGCTGAGGAACACGACCTCGTTCTGATAATTTTTGTAGAGGGTGCGGGCCTGGTTGTCCACGGCCTCGACCTCGGCCTGCCACTTCTTGGACACTTGGTTGAGCTGTTCGCTGGCGCGCTCGTAGGCGGGGATGTTGCCCAGGATGTACTCCATGTCGATGAGCGCGAACTTCTGTGCCGAAGCCGCGGTGAAGCCGGCACAAAGCACGAAGAGGGTGATGATGATTTTTCGCATAACTTTTTTCTTTTTGTTCACTGATTGCCGCACAGCCGCGGCAGGGCCTCGTCAGAATTCCTGACCGATGATGAAGTGGAACTGGGAGCCGCCGGCATTGTAACCGTTGATGTTTTTCTGGAAACCGTAGGCCCAGTCAATGCCCATCAGGCCGACCATAGGCAGGAGGATGCGCACGCCGACGCCGGCCGAACGCTTCATGTCGAAGGGACTGAACTGCTTGACCTGTTCCCAGGCGTTGCCGCCTTCAAGGAAGGCAAGGGCATACATGCTGGTGGAGGAGAGCATCAGCGGGTAGCGCAGCTCGAGGGTCATGCGGTTGTAAGCGTAGGCATTGCGGCCGTTGTTGCCGGCAAGGGAGCCGTTGTCGTAACCGCGCAGGCCGATGGTCTCGGTGGCATAGCCGCTGGAGTAGCCCGACATACCGTCGCCGCCCACATAGTAAGTCTCGAAGGGCGAACGGTTGTGGCGGTTGTAACTGCCCAGTATGCCGCATTCGGCGCGGGCCATGAGCACCAGAGGCTTGGCGCCGCCGGTCAGGGCGGTGTAGGAGCGGAACTTGAACTTCCACTTATGATATTCTATCCAGCGGTACTTCTCCTGCGCCTCGCGCTGATAGCTGGAGCTATTGTAGTTATTGGCCAGATTCTTGTAGTCCTTACCGTCCCACAGGGAGTAAGGCGGCGTGAAAGCCACCGAGGCCAGGAACTCCGAACCCGTGCGGGGGAAGAACGGGTGGTCGGTGGAGCTGCGGCTGAGCGAGAGCGAGAGGTTCACGTTGTTGCAGTTACCGTCGGTAATCAGGAAGTACTGCCACGACTTCAGGTTGTAGCGCGTGTACGACAACTCGGCCATGAAGCGGAAATAGTCGTCGGGCCAGCGCAAACGCTTACCGAAACCGATGGAGAGGCCGAAGAGCTTGACATACTTGTCGGGCTCGTAGTAATTGCTGTAGTCGTAGTAACTGCTGTTGGTGCCGTAGCCGTAGAAATTGTTGTAGAGATTGTTGTAGTTGCTGTAGTAATTGGAGTTGACGTCGCTCTGCTTGGAGTAGAAGAGCGAGAAAGAGAACTGCGTGGGGCGCTTGCCGCCGAACCAGGGGTCGAGGAACGAGAGAGAGTAGCTCTGGTAATAGGTGCCGTTGCTCTGTCCGCTGAGCGAGAGGGTCTGTCCGTCGCCCTGCGGAATGAAGCCGGCGCGCCGGGAACCGCGGCCAAAGAGGTTCTGCATGGAAAAGTTCGTGAACTTAAGTCCCACACGGCCCACAATACCCGTCTGGCCCCAGCCGGCGGAGAGCTCCACCTGGTCGCCGCCCTTGGTCACAAGGGGGTAAGTGATGTCGACCGTACCGCTAGCCTGGTCGGGCTTGATGTTCTTGAAAAGCTCCGACTGCAGGGCCTCGGGGTCAAACTGACTCATGTTGGCCAGATCCATGACGGAGCGCTTGATGGCATCCATGGAGAAGAGGTCGCCGGGCTTGGTCTGCAGCTCACGGCGGATAACATTTTCGTAAACACGGTCGTTGCCGATGATGCGCACGTTATTGAAAGTGGCCTGACGGTCCTCGTAGATTCTCATTTCCAAGTCGATGGAGTCGCCGTCGACGTTGGTTTCCACCTGATTGAGGGTGTAGAACACGTAGCCGTTGTTATAGTAGAGGTTGCCCACGGCGTCGTCGTCGGTATAGAGGCGCTTCTGGAGCATTTCGGTGTCGTACACATCGCCGCGCTTCATTTTGAGGGTACGCGCCAGGCGGTCGGTGCTGTAAACGGTGTTGCCCACCCACTCGATGTTGCGGAGGTAGTACTTCTGTCCCTGGTAGAGGTCGAGATACACGTTGACGTGCGCATCGTCGACTACGGCCACGCTGTCGCTCCGGAGGAGGGCGTCGCGGTAGCCCCACGAGTTCATCTTGTCAATGAGCAGTCCTTTGTCCTCCTCGTACTTCTCGGGCAGGAACTTCTTGGAGCGGAAGATGTTGACGAAGCTCTTTTCATGCGTCTTCTTCATGGCCCGCTTGAGCTTGGCGTGGTATTTGCGGTCAACGCCGTTGATAAAGATTTTCCTGACCTTGATTTTTTCGTTCTTCTTGATATTGATGTCGATGAGCACGCGGTTGTCGCCGGTGACATCCTCGCGCTGCAGAATCTCTACGGCGGCATTTTTGAAGCCCTTTTCCTCGAAGAAGCGCTTGGTGTAGTATTTGGCGCGGTCCACGATATCGGGGGTTATCTGGCTGCCCACCTGCAGGCCGAGCTGCTTCTCGAGCTCCTCGCGCTCACCTTTTTTCACGCCGGAGTAGTTGATACTCGAAATGCGGGGATGCGAGGTGAGGTAGATGTGCAGATAAATTTTTCCGCCTACGATGCTGTCGGCCTCGATGCGCACGTTGGAGTAGAGCTTCTGCCCCATGTACCGGCGCACGGCCTCGCTGATGTCCTCGCCGGGCACGTCGTAGGTTTGTCCTACGTTCAGTCCGGAGATGTTGAGCAGCATTTCCTCGTCGAAGTTTTCGGCTCCGTCCACTTCCAGTCCCAAGCCTCCCAGAATGTAACGTTTGCGGTCGTAGGAATACGTTATTTCCGGTTTCACTTGCACGGGCACATAATCCTGCGCCAGTGCGCCCAGGGCTGCGAAAGCCGCGAGCGTCAGCATGATGATTCGGCAGATATATTTCATGGGGTGTTTTTGTTTTCTTCTTTAGTAAGGAAATATGTTCCGGGCCGGCGGGAATGAGGCGCGGGCTGGCCCGTGTCCGGCCGGCGCGGCAGCGGTGGCCGTGAAGCAGGGCCGGCTGTCAGACGGCGGCGTCGCCGGCCACCTGCTCACTGGTTTTGCCGTAGCGGCGCTCGCGGTGGCCATACCACTCCAGCGCTTTCATGAAGTCGGCCTTGCGGAAGTCGGGCCAGAAAGTGTCGCAGAAGTAGAGTTCGGAGTAGGCGCACTGCCAGAGCAGGTAGTTGCTGAGGCGCACCTCGCCGCCGGTACGTATGAGCAAGTCGGGGTCGGGCATGAAGTCGGTGGAGAGTTCCGCCGCCACGGTCTGTTCGTCGATGTCCTCGGGCCGCAGTTCGCCCCGGCAGGCCTTGCGGGCCAGCTGGCGTACGGCGCGGGTGATTTCCCAACGGGCCGAGTAGCTCAGGGCTATGACCAGTGTGGTACCGGTGTTGCGCGCCGTCCGGCGTTCCAGCCCGGCTATGGCCTCGCGCACCTCGGCCGGCAGGCGTCCGAGGTCGCCTATGGCGCGCATGCGCACGTTGTTTTTCATGAAGAGCTCTTCCTCCATCGCCGTGAGTATGAGCGACATGAGCGCGGCCACTTCCTCGGCCGGGCGGTTCCAGTTTTCGGTGGAGAAGGTGTAGAGCGTGAGAAAATCTATTTTAAGTTCCGACGCCAGGGTCGTTATTTCCCGTACGGTCTCCACGCCCTGCTGATGTCCCATGCTGCGGTTCAGTCCGCGGGCTTTGGCCCAGCGTCCGTTGCCGTCCATGATAATGGCCACGTGGCGTGGCACGCCGCGCGGTTCCTTCTCGTCCTGAGGTTTTATTGTTTGTTCTGACATTAGTGTCATGGTGTGTTCGTTATGTACTTACCGGCGGGCGGCCGGGACTTATTCGTCGCGGTTGCAGTTGGGGCAGCGCGGCGAGATGTCGTAGGTCAGCGTCAACATGGTGGTGCCGTAGTGGTCTTTGCCGCGGAAACCGCTGGTGCGGATGCCGAGTGGTGCCTGCAGGCCCTCGAGTTTGTCGCTGAGCGACAAGCGGAAGAGCCAGTCGAGGCCGATGTTCAGGCGCGGGGCCGCTTTGTATTTCAGTCCCACGCCGAGCGGGAGGCAAAAGGTGAAGGCCTTGCCGGCGTCGGAATAGACGAGGCCGAGGCCTGCCTGCATATAGGGCACAAGGCGCTTGTAGCCCTGGTAGCCCTGCACGTAGCCGTAGGGCAGGAAGTTGAGTTCAAACACGCCCGTCAGGTCGGCCAGGCCGCCGTCGACCTTGAAGTCGAGACGTTCCGCGCCGGGCGCGTCAGGCTGGGCCGGATAAAAGTTTTTCAGCCCTGCGGTGGAGCCGCTCAGGCGGGCATAGGTGAGCGAGGTTTTGACGGCCATGCGCGGATTGAGCACAAAGCGCAGCACGGCGCCGCCGGCCAGACTGGTATTGCCATACCACGCCTGGTTGACGTCGGTGAGCGAGAAGTTGACACCGGCGGCGACACCTATCTCGCGGCGATATTCCACCTCGTCGTCCTGCGCGGCAACCGTAGTGGCCGCGTATGGCATGAGGCACGCCACACACAGGCAGAAGAGGAAGCGCGTCGTCCGGCTCATAGTCATATATATAATATAATAGTCCTGCAGCGGAAAGCGGCGGCGGGCCTTACTCGAAACTCATGGGCGGCTGCTGCCAGCCGAGGCGGTTGTAACGTCCGCGCCAAAGGTCGCCGGTGCGGCCGTCGATCACCCAGATGTAGTGGTCGGCATCCACGGCCACTGCCACGGCGCCGGCCTCCCTGACGGGGAAGGGGAGCTGGCCCTGAAGCCAGGTGCGGCCGTTGTCACGGCTCACGTAGAGACGGGGCGCGGCGTCGGCCTGCGGCTGTCCGGCCAGCCAGGTGCAACCGTCGTAGGTGAAGAGTTGCGGCGCCAGCAGCGTGGGGCAGCGGAAGGCCTCGTCGTCGATGGCGGGCAGGTAATACCACCCGGCATCCCCCGCGGCGGAGCGGTCGGCCGTGCGGCGCCACACCACGGTCTGGCCGTCGGCGTCGCGACCGGTCACGAGGTATTCCTCCAGGCGGTCGTCGTAGGGCGACTGCCACACCGTGCCGCGCACATCGGCCACAGGCAGATGGCGGGGCTCGTCGGCCGCATCGGCTGTCCAGCCGGCACCGCCGTCGGGCGAACTGACAAAGGCGCCGTTTTTCATCCCCACGAGCAACTGCCCGCCGGCCACTACGAGGCGGTCGGGCCCGGCACCGGCCACGGGCTGCCAGCTTTCACCGTCGGCCGAGAGGGCCAGGGCGCCGTCGGCCGAGAGGGCGAAGAAGCGCTCGCCGCCGGCAGCTGTCACGGTGAGAGGGTCGGCCAGACTGACGGGTGAGGGAGCTGTCCACACGCCATCCTTATATTGCGTCACCACGCTTTGCCCGCCTTGCGTGCCGTAGAGCAGCAGAGCGCGGTCGGCCACGCGGCTCACGAGGCGCATGGCGCCCCGGGCGAGAGCCTGGGGCACGGAAGCGCCGGCCGCCACCTTGCGCCACACGAAGGAGTCGGCCTCCTCGCGATGCACGTTGAGCTGAAGCGAATAGGTGCGCCGCGACTCGCCGTCGGCGCTATAGACGGTGACGAAGCGCTCCACGGAGCAGTCGGTACTGTCGGTGCGCGTAAAGAGGGTATCCTGGCCGGTGGCGAGCGAACGTATGCCAACGGTGCCGGTGGCGTTGAAGGCCGCAAACACGGTGCGGCTGACGTCGGTGCCGGGGGGCAGCGAGTCGGCGTTGAAGATGCGCTGGTTGCGGTGGTCGATGCTGAGCGGATAGAGCACGCCCGAAACCGCCGAGCGGTAAACGGTGTCCTGGCCGCTGGTGTTTTTCCCGGCGGTCATGCGGTAGAGGGTGCCGAGGGTAGCAGAGGTCACGACGCAGTCGCGCGAGGAGGTCGTTTCGTAGGTGCTTTCGGAGTCGCAGGCTGCGAGCGACATGATGGCGGCCATCATGAGCGGCAGCAGGGCTTGTCTGGTTATCTTCATACTTCGTTGGTGCGGCGGCCGGGGCTACCGCATGAATAGGAATACATATACTAATGTGCAAAAATACGCATTAATTTTTCAACTGCACAAGCCTGACCCCTTATTTTGCATATTTTTAAAAGGAAGGCCGGGGCAGGCGCGGATGCCGGCCGCAGGTTCCGCCCCTCGGGAAGCGGCCGACTTTAACGTTTTTAACTTCCTGCAACGTTCCGGACGGGCGTTTTTGTTAAAAAACACTATCGCTGCGCCATGGCTACGCCCTGCCGGCCGGCCGCGGTTACTTGGATTTCTGACACGGATACGGACTTTCGGAACGCGAAGTAATGCTTTTTTGAGGGGAAGTAATGCTTTTCGGCGAAAACCATTACTTCGTGTGCCGGAACCGCCCACCGGAGCCACACAAACAAGGGGCGGCCCCGTAAAGGCCGCCCCGCTGCTGACGCAAAGATACAACATTTTAAGCCCGAAAGCAAATAGTGTTAAAAAGGTACGGGCGGAGCACTCCGGAGCCCCGCCGCGCTCCAGCACGACGGAGAAAGGCCGGGACAAGGCAGCGCTCTCCGCTAAAAATACTGAATCTTTATCCCGCCGGCACGGCACTCTGACTGATTTTGTGTAATTTTGTCAGCAAAAACAACAACGCGACACGTAACAAAGCCCCAGCCATGCTGCCCGACCTCAATGCCTACCTGCCCATCACCGACCCCACGTGGATATTCTTCGTGGTGCTGAGCATCATCCTCTTTGCCCCGATGCTGCTCGAACGCATCCGCATCCCCTCCATCGTGGGCATGATAGCCGCGGGCGTGCTCATAGGGCCGCACGGCCTCCACATGCTCGAGCGCGACAGCAGTTTCGAACTTTTCGGCAAGGTGGGGCTCTACTACATCATGTTCCTGGCCGCCCTCGAGATGAACATGCAGGACGTGCAGAAGATCAAGGGACGCGCCCTCACGCTGGGCTTGCTCAGCTTCCTGCTGCCGATGGCCATAGGCTTCGGGGCCAACTCCCTGCTGCTGGGCTACGGCGTGGCAGCGGCCGTGCTCATGGCGGCCATGTACGCCTCGCACACCCTGGTGGCCTACCCCATCGTGCTGCGCTACGGCCTGTCGCGGCGGCACAGCGTGAGCATCGCCGTGGGCGGCACCATCGTGGCCGACACGCTCACCCTGCTCGTACTGGCCGTGGTGGGCGGCATGTTCAAGGACAACGTGACGGGCCTCTACTGGGTGTGGCTCGTGGTGAAAGTCATCGTGCTGGGCCTGCTCATCGTGGCCACGTTCCCGCCCCTGGCGCGGCACTTCTTCCGCCGCTACAACGACGGCGTGGCGCAGTTCATCTTCGTGCTGGCCTTAGTGTTTCTCGGCGCAGGCCTCATGGAGTTCGTCGGCATCGAGGGCATCCTCGGCGCCTTCCTCGTGGGCATCGTGCTCAACCGCTCCATCCCGTCCTCCTCGCCACTCATGACGCACCTTGAGTTCGTGGGCAACGCCCTCTTCATACCCTACTTCCTCATAGGCGTGGGCATGCTGCTCGACGTCACGGCCTTCGTGAGCCACCCGGGCGTGTTCAAGGTAGCGGCCGTCATGATAGTCACCGGCTGCCTCACCAAGTGGCTCGCCGCCTACCTCACGCAAAAAATGTTCCGCATGGACGCCACCGACCGCTCGCTCATGTTCGGCCTGACCAACTCGCGCGCCGCCGCCACCCTGGCCGTGGTGCTCGTGGGCTACAGAATCATATTGCCCGACGGGGGCCGCCTCTTCGACGAAGACATCCTCAACGGCACCATGATGTTCATCCTGGTAACCTGCGTAGTCAGCTCTTTCGTAACCGAACGGACGGCACGCCGCATCGCCGAGAACAAAGCCATCGACGAACCCGCCGCGCAAAACCACAACGACCGCATCCTCGTGTCGCTGGCCAACCCGGCCACCGTGCCCGACCTCGTGGCCGCCGGCCTCATGCTGCGCACACCGGGCTCGGACGCGCCGCTGACAGCCCTCAACGTGGTGCTCGAAAACGACCCCGACACGCGCGACGAGGGCATCAAGCAGCTCGAGCGGGCCACCAAAATAGCAGCAGCGGCCAACGTGAAACTCATCTCGCGCAACCGCTGGTCGGTCAACGTAGTGAGCGGCATCTCCCACACCATGAAGGAATTTGAAGCCTCCGACCTGCTCATAGGCCTCCACCAGAAAGGACGGCTCACCGACACCTTCTTCGGAAAACTGGCCACCGACCTCGTAGCCTCCGTAGAGCAGCAAATCATCATATACCGCCCCACCGTACCGCTGGCCACCACGCGGCGCATCCACCTGCTCATACCGCGCAAGGCGGAGTTCGAGCCGGGCTTCCACCACTGGGCCGACCGCGTGGGCCTGCTCGCCACCCAACTGAGCTGCCGGGTCGACATGTACAGCGGCCGGGGAACGATGGACGCCGTGCGCCGCTACTGGGAAGAGCGTAAGTACAGCATCCAGAGCGAGAGCCACGTGTACACCGAATGGCACGACTTCATGACACTGGCACACGTCTCGCAGCCCGACCACCTGCTCGTGCTCATCGCAGCCCGCCGCGGAACGCTCTCTTACCACCACTACATCAACCACCTGCCCGAACAAATCGAACGCTACCTGTCGGCGCGCGGCCTCATGCTTATCTATCCGTCACAGCCCGCCGCCGTGACCGAACAGGCCACACTGCGCGCCGGCGTGCCGGTAAAGGTGCGCTGAGAGCCGCAAGCGTCCGGGAGAGCGCAGGCAACTCTCCGAAGAGAACACATATTCCCCGGGAAAGCGCAAGCATTCTTCAAAAAACCGGACAGGCTTTCCCCAAGAAAAAACAAGTTATCAAAAGATACAACAATACCCCGGGAAGCCACAGTTCCCCTCCCTCTCATGAATACCATTACTCCACACAACCCGGCGCCCCACCGCGGCGCCGCAGACCGGCGTCTGGTCGACGTTCTGCTGCCGCTGGCCTTGCCGGGAGCGTACACCTACCGCCTGCCCGACGCCCTGACGGAACGCGTCGGGACAGGCTCGCGTGTTGTGGTGCAGTTCGGACCGCGCAAACACTACTCCGCCATCGTGGTGCGCCACCCCGGCACGCCGCCGGCCCAGGGCGTGGAGCTGAAGGAAGTGGAGGAACTGGTAGACGAAGCGCCCCTGTTGCTGCCGGCGCAGCTGGAGCTGTGGCGATGGATGGCGCGCTACTATCTGTGCACGCCCGGCGAGGTGATGAAGGCGGCCCTGCCGTCGGGCCTGAAGCTCGAGAGTGAAATGCTCGTGGAGCCGGCGCCCGAGACCGGCGCGGAGATGCTGCGCCACCTGCCGCCGCGGGCCGCCGAGGTGTTGGAAGCGCTGCGGGACGAGAAGGCGATGACCGCCGCCCTGCTGGCGAAGAAAACGGGCACGGGCGCCGCGCTCCTGCCGCTGCTGCGGCGCCTCATCGAGGCGGGGGCGGTGAAAGTGCACGAGGCGATGGGCCGCACGCTCCGCCCGCGCACCGAGGCCTATGTAGTGCCGGCGGCGAAACTGGCGGACGAGGCTGCGCAGCACGCCGCGCTCGACGCCCTGCACGCCGCCCCGAAGCAGGCCCGGCTGCTGGCGCTGCTCCTCGGCGAGGGCGAGGTGGCGCGGGCCCGCCTGCCGCAGCTCATGGAGGGCGCCGAGGCGGCCCTCGGCGCGCTGCGCCGCAAAGGCTACGCGGAGGTGGAGGCGCGGGCCGTAGACCGCCTGCGCCCTCACCAGTGCGACGCTTCAGCCGCCCGCCCGCCGCTCAGCCGGGCGCAGCAGGAGGCGGCCGACGCCGTAGTGCGCTGCTGGCGCGACAAGGCGGTGTGTCTGCTCCACGGCGTGACGTCGAGCGGCAAGACGGAGATATACATTCACCTCATAGAGCAGGCGCTGGATGCAGGCATGCAGGTGCTCTACCTCGTACCGGAAATAGCGCTCACCACGCAGATCACCACGCGCCTGGCGCGGGTGTTCGGAGCGCGCATGGGGGTGTACCACTCGCGCTTCCCCGACGCCGAGCGGGCGGAGCTCTGGCAGCGGCAGCTCACCGACCGGGCCTTTCCGCTCATACTCGGGGCGCGCTCGGCGCTCTTCCTGCCCTACCGGCGCCTGGGCCTGATCATCGTGGACGAGGAACACGAAACGAGCTACAAGCAGCAGGAGCCGGCGCCACGCTACAACGCGCGCGATACGGCGGTGGTGCTGGCGGCCCAATGCGGGGCGAAGGTGCTGCTGGGCACGGCCACGCCCGCGGTGGAGACTTTCTACAATGCCACCGTAACGAAGAAGTACGGCTACGTACCGCTCACGCAGCGCTACGGCGACGTGATGCTGCCCGAGATAGTGGTGGAGGACGTGAAGGAGCTGCGGCGCAAAAAACTGATGAAGACGCCGCTCGCCCCGCGCCTCATCGAGGAGGTGCGGCAGGCGCTGGCGCAGGGGCAGCAGGCCATTCTCTTCCAGAACCGCCGCGGCTACGCGCCGGTGCTGGAGTGCCGCGCCTGCGGCTGGACGCCGCGCTGCACGGCGTGCGACGTGTCGCTCACGTTTCACCAGCAGAGCGGACGCCTGGTGTGCCACTACTGCGGCGCGAGCTACGAGGTGCCGCGCCGCTGCCCCTGCTGCGAGGAGACCGACCTGCGCGACATAGGCTACGGCACGGAGAAGGTGGAGGAGGCGGTGAAGCAGCTCTTTCCCGAAGCGCGGGTGGCGCGCATGGACCTCGACACGACGCGCTCGCGGACGGCCTACGAGCGCATTATCAACGACTTCCAGCGCGGCGAGACCGACTTGCTCATAGGCACGCAGATGGTGACGAAGGGGCTCGACTTCGACCGCGTGCGGGTGGTGGGCATACTGAGTGCCGACCAGATGCTTTCGCAACCGAACTTCCGGGCCTACGAACGGGCCTTCCAGATGATGGCGCAGGTGGCGGGCCGGGCCGGCCGCCGCGACGCCCGGGGGCTGGTGGTGCTGCAGACGCGCCAGCCCGGGCTGCCGGTGGTGCGGCAGGTGGCGGCCAACGACTATGGGGCGCTCTTCGCCTCGCAGCTGGTGGAGCGCGACATGTTCCGCTACCCGCCCTTCTTCCGCATCATCGACATTTACCTGCGCCACCGCAAGGAGGAGGTGTGCGCCCATGCGGCCGACGAGCTGGGCGCCCTGCTGCGACCGCACTTCGGCGCCGACCTGCTGGGCCCGGACCGCCCGGCGGTGGGGCGCATCCAGTCGATGCACATCCGCAAATTAGTGCTGAAACTCGCGCCCGCATTGCCGGCCAGCGGCGTGCGGCGCACACTGCTCGCGGCGCGCGACGTGCTGCTTGCCCGGCCGGCCTACCGGAGCGTGGCGCTGCACTTCGACGTCGATCCGCTGTAAGGAAACGGCGCGCCAAAGGCGGTTTTCATGGCCGGCCTACAAGCCTGCGCGCCGCACCGGCCGGCCTTCTTTTCACCGGCCGTGCCGATTTTAACACTATTTGCTTTCGGGCGGTAAATGTATTATCTTTGCATATAGCCAAGGGGCAGACTCGCGCGGGTCTGCCCCTTGTTTTTGTAATCGGCGGTCTGTTTCCCGAAAAGCAAGTAGTGGTTTTCGCCGAAAAGCATTACTTCCCCTCAAAAAAGCATTACTTCGTGTTCTGACGCGAATACGGACTTTTCAAATTCCAGGTAATGGAACCGGAACCGCAGCAGGGAGCAGCCGCACAGCGATAGTGTTTTTTAACAAAACAACCTCTTTTGCGCGTTGCAGAAAGTTAAAAACGTTAACGTGGAAGGCCCGGAAGGGCTCCCGCCCGCCGCCGGATAGGCACAAAAACAGTGCGGAGACACACGCGATGGTGTCTCCGCACTTATAGGTCAGCGGCTACGCGCCTGAGCGTTACGGCCGGAAGCACAGACCGTGCCGCCCGGCCGGGGGAAGCGCCTACAGGTTGGCCGCGTCGACGGCGCAGTTGATGCTGCCGCTCTTGTAGTAGTAATTACCGTCTATCTTGACCGCCTTGCTCGACACACCCGTGGCCACGATGTCTATCGCACCGCCGTCGAAAGTAAAGTCGCCCTTGGCGCGGATGCCGCGGCACTTCGCCTCGAGCAGGGGATCGCCGGGCTTGTAGGTGGTGCCGGTCACCGTCATCTTGATGCGCACGGAACGGCCCGCGGCCTGCTGCACCAGCAAATCGGTGCCGGCACTGAGGCCCTTGCTGCCGTTGCCGCTCACCGTGGCCGTGAGCGTACCGCCCGTGATGGTGATGAGGCTGTCGCTCTTCAGGCCCTTCACATCCTCGGCTGCCACATCCAGCGTGAGCGTGCCGCCCTCAAGGAAGGCCTGTCCGTTGAACTCGTCGGTAGGGTCTTTCGTAATAGAAACGTCCACACCGTCGCCCTGCGTGCCCCTGACGCTGACCGCGCCGTCCTGCTGGCGGAAATACTGCTCCACGTGCAGGCCGTCGCCTACGGCCGAGAGCACCTCGATGCTGCCGAAACCGGGCTTGAGCCAGGTGTATTCGTCGGAGGCGTAGGCGTGGCGCGAATTGCCGGTGAGCACGAGGCGCCCGGCGCCCTCGAACTCGGCGTGACCGTTCACGAAGAAGCAGGCCTTGTGCAGGCCGCCGGCCGCGTCGGTAAGGGTGCTGACGGTGCCGGCCGGCAGAACAACGCTGATGCGCTTGCCGTTGGCAATGTCGATGGCCGCGCCGCGCTTGCTGGCAAGGGTCAGGCCGTTGAGCGTGACAGCGGCGCGGTATTCGCCGTCCATGAAGAAGGAACCGTCGGCCGAGGCGCCGCTGAGCGTATAGCTCACTTCCTGGAGCAGGGTGGCATCGGCCACAACGCTGACGTCGGCGCCAGTGGCCGTGACAGCGAGCTGCGGGGCCACGTCGGCCGACACCGTGACGCGGGCCGAAGCGCCATCGTACACCACGCCGACCGAGGCGGGCGCCACCACGGAGTTGTCCACCGTAATGCTGTCTATCGTCGAGAGGTCGTAGGTCTGCCCGTTCACCGTGAGGGAGGTGCCGGCCGTATAGGTCATGTCGCCGGCCGTAGCGGCCGGAACGGCGACGGTGACTTGTCCGCGATGTATCTTAAGCGTCTGCGCCACGGCGACGGAGGCCGGGGCCAGCGCAATCAGTGCGAGGGAAAATAGCTTTCTCATTGTGCCATTACTTTATATGTTTTGTCGCCTATGCGTACGATATAGAGGCCCTTGCCCAGCCCGGTGGGCAGCACCTCGCGGCCGTCGGCCGAGAAGACGCGCACGGGAGTGCCGGCGGGGGCATCCGTCTGCAAACGGCCTCCGGCAATGGTCACCGACCAGCCGGCCGAAGCGCCGGGAGCGGTAATGCCGGTAGGCGTGGAGGCAAAGAACATGGATTTCAGCTCAGTCAGAGCAAACGTGGCCTGCTCCGCACCGTTGACGGCGATAAGCCGGCCGCCCTCAAAGGTTATTTTCAGGCCCACGGCGGGCAAACTCTTTTCCGCGCCGGAGGCGGTGCGGAACGTCAGATAGTCTTGCTGCTGGGCACAGGCACTGCCGGCCGCAAACAAGGACAGCAACAAGAGGTAAAAATGTCTTTTCATAAATGAAATGATTGTATTCGTCAAAATAAAAACAACGGCCACTCACCGCCCGGCGCCAATCGGGAATGTCGCGAAGCCTCCCGGAATCTTCTCAAAATGCTCCCGGAATATTCCCGGCACCTCCCCGAAGCGCCCTGGCAGTCAGCGGCCGCGGCGGAACGTCACGCCTCAGAACTTGAACTTATAGCCGATGTCGAGCACATGTATGTCGTCGTTGCCCTCATCGTCGGCCCCGTCCTGCCAAACATAGCCGAAGGACACCACGTGCCGCTTCGTCACCTTCCAGTCGGCCCCCACGTAGAGGCGCGTCTTATCGAGGTGCATGCCGCGGCTCAGGTTGTTGCTGAATTCATAGGACACGCTGGGATCGACCGGGCAGTGGCGGATGTTGTAGGAGAGCTGAAAGCGGGAGCGGAGGTAGTGCACGTTCTTGTTGCTCTTGCGGCGCTCCACCGTCTCGTGCGAGGTAAACGACTGTCCGCCCCAGTCGTAAACGGGGCCGGTGAAGCCGCCGGGCGCAAGGCCGCGGTAACGGTCGCGCAGGTAGTCGGCGCCCATGTGGTGGGTAAACTGGTAACGCTCACGCACACCGAGGGTGAAGCGGCCTATGCCGACCTTTCCCGACACGTCGAAAAAGGCGCGGTGCTTGGACCGCCAGAAACCGTGGTCCACGTTGTATCCGTTCACGATGCCGCTGCTGTTGTATTTGGCCTCGGCCTCCTGCGGCGAACGGGCATAGAGGAAAGAATAGCCGGCACCGACTTTTAAGGAGAAAGGCTGGCCGGCGGCCCCCTTGATGAGCTTGTAGTCGCCGCCGAGCGTCGCACCCCAGCGGCCTACGCTTTGCAACTTCTGCTCGGTGCGGAAATTCACGCCGGCGTTGACCGAGAACTTATTGCTTATTTTCTTCTCAGCCTCCACACCGGTCCAGATGCCGAAATCATCGTCAGCCTGTGCCGCCGGAGTAAGTGCCAGCATCATTGCAGCTACGCAACAACGTTTCAAAATAGTCTTTGCGTTCATCGGAATAATAGTTTTAGGGTAATTCATTATCTTTATCCGGCGGGAAGTTATCCCCCGCGTTTCGGCAAGTAGCCCACGCCGGAACATCCCTGTATCTATGAAGCGGTCTTCTATTCACAGCGGACGGGGCCCAATTGGCATCAACCCCGCACACCGGGAATGAAATTATCCCTCGGTGGGAATTTTCAGCATGCGGTCAACGGGTTTGATGGCTCCGGCCTCGTCTTCGTAATATACCCGGAGCATGGCCATGTCGGTCAGGAAGTCGACAGCGCCCACCTCCACGCGCACAATCTTCACGCCGAGACGTTTCTCCAGGTCGGCCTTCAGCTCCTCGCTGCGTTCGGGAAGAATAAGCTCCACGTTGTCGTAGCGCACGAACTTGCAGCCTATTTTACTGGCGAGCAGGTAGTTTTCAGATCCCCATACGGTGGCTACAAGCAAGAGGTTGGCTGCGAGGCGCTCCACTAAACTCAGTTCGGCATTGGTACCGTTGAGCACGGAGAGGGCTACGAGGAAGAACAGATAGGTCATTTCGCGGATAGGCACGCTCTCGGTCCGGTAGCGTATGATACCGAAGACGGCAAACAGGCCCAGGGCCGCACCTATCTCAAGCTTAGACCCGTCCATCAGATAAATAAGCATGAAAATACTGATGGACAGCAGCAGGAACGTGAAATAGTAGTCGCGGCGACGCCCCTTCGGATAATAGAAGAAATGAACTATAATCCAAACAACGGCGAGGTTGAGGAGAAAACGCAGGGACATTTCGAAGAGCCCCTGGAGGTTGCAGAAATTATCCGCAAACAGATGCTGGAAGTATTGCATGATATCTTATAATTATTTTCTACGGTCAGTCAGTATAGTTTCTGTATCGGGAAGCGCCGGCGGAGTAGCGGTGCCGGCCGGCGGCTTACCGCCGGTGGCAACTGAACTGTAGCCAGTTGCGACGGGACTGTTGCCGGCGGCGCGGAATTACAATTCGCAACGGCGGGCTATTTTGTCAATTTTACGCAAACGGGGTTTGAAGCGGTTTTGCTTGACCTCCTTGTTGGTAATGGAGGTGCCGATGCAATATTTGCTGAATCCCGCCGGCTTTATACGTAGCTCGCGCAGCAGCGGCAGTATCGGCGACTGCGCCCGGCCGTCGCGCTTGAGCTCAATAATAGCGATGTCGGGCATATCGGCCTCAAGCGCTGTCTCGTAGTTGTAGAAGTGCAGGCCGAAGTCTATGGTCAGCCGCTCCGTCTTGCCGAAGTTTACCAGCGTGATGCGGTTGAAGCGGTTGCCGAGCGTGGGTTTTATCTCGTCGAAGGAGTAGCCGGATATTTCCTCCAGGAACTTTTCTCCGGCGCGGTCGTTGAGCACGGCCTCGAGCGAAGGCACTGCCACCCGCTTCTTACGGGTGCGGCCGTGATTGTCCTTCTTTTTTATCTCAAGGAAGGTATCTTTCGTGTCGAGGTAGGTGCGCACCCTCACCTTCGTACGCGGCGAATGCCCGCACAAGTGGTTACGGAACATCTCATGCCGCTCGGGGCCATCCCAGTAGGTCGTGCTGTAAGGGCTTATGCGCCGGCCGCAAGTTTCCTGCGTATAGTATTTTCCCTGAGCCAGTTGCAGCAAATCGCGCAATACGGAGATATTGGTCACGAACTTCTTGTCCGTCCGGTTCATCAGACGGATGGAAGACATCTCCTCAAGTGTTATAGGCGGCATAGCCTGCACAAGGGGCTGCAATATGTCCAGAGCATTTTTCATGGTAGTTGCAAAAGTATCAAATTAATGTTACACTCCCCAAAAAAAGGTCTGCAAAAAACCGCAAGCCCTGCAAATAGCAACCGGACAGACGGCCGGGAGAGAAGATTACTTCGCGCGCCGGCAAAGCAGCAGGATGACGACAGGCACTCCTATGAACGGCGTCACGGCGCTGAGCGGCAATATCCCGCGGTCGCCGGGCAGATGGGAAAACCACTGCGCCAGCAGCGCGATGTCGGCCCCCCACAGCGCTGCAAGCGGCAAGAGGCGGCGGTGGCGAGCCGTGCGATGCACGAGGCGCGCCACATGCGGTGCGGCCAGTCCGACAAACGAGATGGGACCGCATAGGGCTGTGACGGCGGCACAGAGCAGGGCGGCAAGCAGTAGTGCCAGCAGGCGGCAACGACGTACATTCACGCCGAGATTACGGGCATAATCCGCGCCAAGCAGCAACGCGTCGAGTTCCTTGGCCAGCCCGAAGAGCGGCAGCAGGAGCCCGGCCACCGTGAAGGCGAAGAGCGGCCAGCGGGCCAGACTGACGCCCGAGAAATCGCCGAGTCCCCATATCACGAAGCTCCTGACGCCCTCGGCGGAGGCGTAGAAACTGAGCACCGACACGACGGCCGACACGGCGAAGTTGACCATCACACCGGCCACAAGCAACTGCAACGTGCCGCGCAGGGCGGCGCTGAGCGCCACGAGCAGGGCGATGACGGCCACCGCTCCCGCCCCGGCGGCCGCTACGGTGAGCCAGTAGCCCGAAAGCGACAAGGCCCCGGCCGTGAGCATTCCGCCGCAGAGCAGCAGGGCCACGGCCGCCCCGAGTCCGGCCCCGGCGCTCACGCCCAGGAGCGAGGGTTCGGCCAGCGGGTTGTCGAAAACCGTCTGCATGGCCAGTCCGGCCCCGGCCAGTCCGGCGCCCGCCACCAAGGCGGTGAGCAGTTGCGGCAGGCGGAGGTGACGCACCACATAGGCGCCGGGCGTCGCGTCGACGCCGCACAAGGCATCGGCCAGGTCGCTCCAGCGGGCCTCCATGCCGCCCTGTTTCAGGCAGGCCACGGCCAGCAGCAGCAGGAGCAGCAAAGGCAGGAATGCGGACAAGGCCGCGCGCGACGGGATGAGACGGATATAATACATATAATAAAGGAGGCGGGAGAGTACTTACTCGCGCAACGGCGTAAAGTAACGCGGACGCCAGGCGGGCAGGAGTTGCGGATGAAGCATACCGGCAAAGTCGCGCAAGAGCAGGTCGGGCCGGAAAGGCGCCTCTTCATAGTAAGGCACGGCAAAGGTGTTGCAGCCCCACACCTTACGCTCGCGCCAGGGGCGGAAGCCGGCATAAGGCGCGAAGTCAGTCTGCAGGCGCCCGTAGGTGAGATCGGCCGCCGCCCCATATTTCACGACCCAGAGGTCGGCATCGGCCGCCGCGGCGAATACGGTTTCAAAATCGAGCGGCACGGATCCCGCGCCCGGGCGTGCGGCAAACACGTAGTCGGCGCCGGCGTCGGCATAGAGCGCGGCCATGCAGCTTTGCCCGCCGGGCACGTACCAGGCCGTCCCCATGCGGAGGTCGACCATCAGACGCGGCCGCTGCTTCACGCCGGCTACCGCGTGGCGCAGGGAATCGTAGGCCGCCTCCACGCGGGCAAAGAGGTTTTCGGCCTCCACGGCACGCCCCAGCAACAGGCCGTAGAACTTCATCCACTCGGCGCGCCCCAGCGGTGTGGTCTCCATAAAATCGGCACACGCCACAAGGGGGATGCCGGCCGCGGCTATGGGCCCGTAGCCGGCGTTCTCGAAGGGCGAGAGCAGCAAGGCGTCGGCCGAATCGGCCAACAGGCGCTCCACATCGGGCGACAGAGACGAGCCATAGTCGCGCAGGCGCCCGTCGGCGAGGCGGGCGCGCAGCGCGGCGTGCACCACGTAGGGCGCGTCACACACCCCGAGCAGCCCCTCCTGCGCCCCGAGGTCGCAAAGCAGGGCGGCATGCACGGAAGTGAACGACACGGCGCGGCGCAGGGGGGTGCGCACCACGGTGCAGCCGGCAGGCAGGCGGCCCGGCACGGGGCGGTCACGCGGCACGAGGGCGTAGCTCGCCAGCACCTGGCCCTCATGCCAGGGATCGAGCACGGTAGCCACGACGCAACTGTCGGCCCCGGCCAGGCGCAACAGCCTGGCATGAGCCAGCGGCGGCAGGTCGGTGGCAAGCCGGGCGGGCGCGCAGGCCGCCAGGCAGGCGCCACACATTATTATATATAGGAGCTGAAAGAAGCGCCATGCCGCGGCGGCATGGCCCGGAGCAGACTTTACAGGCGCGAGACGTAGTTGCATCAGATGGTAATCTCCCCGGCAATGCTGGTGTTCATGAGTTGCAGGATGCGGTCGCGGTCGTAGCCGTGTCCGAGCAAGAACATCAGTTTCGTAACCATGCTCTCAAGCGTGCTGTCGTAGCCGTTGAGCACGCCGGCCTGAAGCAGTTGCAATCCCGTGCCGTAGCGGCTCATCTCCACGCGGCCTTTCGAGCACTGGGTGATATTCACCACGATGACGCCGCTCTCGGTGAGCTCGCGCAGACGGTCGACGAGCCACGGCTTCTGCGGCGCGTTGCCTGCGCCGAAGGTTTTGAGGATGACGGCCCGGAGCCCGTCGAGGCGGAGCACGGCGTCCACATAGTCGCGGCGTATGCCGGGAAAGAGGGTGAGTATGATTACGTTGTCGTTGAGCAGAAAGTGCGGTTTGAAGGCACGCCCGGGCTCGGGGCGACGTATAAGGTGCTGCTCATATACGATGTGTATGCCCGCGTGTGCGAGCGAGGGCAGATTGTAGGAGCGGAAGGCATAGAAACCCTCGGAGTTGATTTTCGTGGTACGGTTGCCGCGCATCAGGCGGTTTTGGAAGAAGATGCACACCTCGGGCACGACGGGCCTTCCCTCGTCGTCGCACGCGGCGGCTATCTCGATGCTCGTCAGGAGGTTTTCCTTGCCGTCGGTGCGGAGCTGTCCGATGGGCAGCTGCGAACCGGTCACGATGACGGGCTTCTCGAGGTTTTCGAGCATAAAGCTCAGGGCCGAGGCGGTGTAGGCCATCGTGTCGGTGCCGTGCAGCACGACGAAGCCGTCGTACTTCTCATAATTATCGGCAATGATGCGCGCCATCATCACCCAGTATTCGGGCGCCATGTCGCTCGAGTCGATAGGATGCTCGAAGGCCAGGGCGTCGATGTCGTAGTTAAAGCGGTTCAACTCGGGCACAAATTTCCGGAAGTGTGCCCAGTCAAAGTTTTCGAGCGCCCCGGTAAGGGGATTCTCAATCATACCGATGGTGCCGCCCGTATAGATAATCAGCAGCGACGGCCTACTCTTTGGTTCCATACTGCAAAAATACGAATAAGTGAGCGGAAAGCCAAATATAATTTGAGCTTTCCCGAGCGGGCACACCCGGGCCGGCCTCAGCGCGCCGCCTGCCCGGCGGACTCATCCTTCTGATAAACGCGCACGTAATCCACCTCGTAGCGCACCGGGAGGGTATGCATGTCCACCGCCCCGCCGCTGCTGCCCATAGCCAGGTTGAGGAGCAGATACATCGGTTTGTGGAAAGGATTATCGTGGTTGCCATGCTTACCGTTGACGGTTTTCGAGAGGTCTATCTCGTTGAGCAGTTCGTCATCGAGGTAGAGGCGTACAAAATCCCTGTCCCAGTCCATGCGCCATTCGTGAAAGCGTGTGGCCCAGAGCGAATCCTTTTGGGTGAAATGCGTGAAGGGCACGGCCACAGCATCCCACACATCCGAGCCGGCATCGTCGCCCCAGCAGGCGTTGGCCAGGATGCTGCGCACTCCGTTCTTGGGATAAAATTCCATCATGTCGATCTCGCCGCACGAGGGCCAGCCATAGTGTTCCTTGCTGCCCAGCAGCCAGATAGCGGGCCACGAGCCGCGCGAGGCGGGAATACGGGCCCTGACCAGCACACGGCCGAAGCGGAACTCGCGCTTGCCGCGCGAGATGACGCTGGCCGAGGTGCAGGCTATGTCGGGGCGGCTCTTCCGCCAGTCCTTGCTGCCGGCCTCGTAAAGGGGGTTGGGCCGGTTTTCGCTCCTGGCCGTGAGCACCAGCACACCATCGCGCACCTCGGCGTTTCCGGGCTGATACCATTGCCATTCCCGGTTGCGCACAAAGCCTGTCTCGTAGTCCCAGTTGGCGGGGTCGGGACGGCCGTCGGTGTCGAACTCGTCGTGCCAGACCAGGCGATAGCCGCCGGGCAGTTCGCGCGCCACCTGCGCGGCGAGGGGCGACGACATGAGGAAGAGGAGGGCCGGAAGCCAAAACAGCAGATGCGTCGTTTTCATAAGTATGGTATGGTTTGTTTCGTTTTACATTTGTTTTTCGGTGTGCAAATCTACAAAAGATATTTCAGATAACCTACGGCACCGCGGAGCGCCGTTGCATTTTTCCGCCGTCGGGACGATGGTTCCCGCCGCTGCATGGCGGAAAAGTGGCAAGGCGTCCCACTTTTGTGGCAAGCGGCCCCACTTTTGTGGCAAAGCATCCCACTTTCGGACCTTGCGTCTCGTTTATGGGCGCGAATGCTTGGCGCTTTGCGGCCGTTTACCTATCTTTGCCTTCGCCTGCGGCTCGTCTTAAATACTCCCGCTCGGGAAAGCTCAAATTACATTTGGCTTTCCGCTCACTTATTCGTATCTTTGCATGAAACTACGGTGCCACGTCCGCACCGGCAAACGCATTTCCATCATCATGGCAAACATCAGCAACAACCCCAATACGCCGCCCGCCACCGGCACCGACGGCCGCAAACTCTCCATCACCGAGTATCTCGACCAGGACGAGAAGAAAGACCTCCTGCGCCTGCTCACGGCGGGTTCGGTAGACGACGGCAAGTCGACCCTCATAGGGCGCCTGCTCTTCGACTCCAAGAAACTTTACGAAGACCAGCTCTCGGCCCTCGAGCGCGACTCGCGCCGCGTGGGCAACGCCGGCGAGGGCAACATCGACTACGCCCTGCTGTGCGACGGCCTGAAAGCCGAGCGCGAACAGGGCATCACCATCGACGTGGCCTACCGCTACTTCTCCACCAACAAGCGCAAGTTTATCATAGCCGACACGCCGGGACACGAGCAGTACACGCGCAACATGATCACCGGCGGCTCAACGGCCAACCTCGCCGTCATCCTTGTAGACGCCCGCACGGGCGTCATCACGCAAACGCGCCGCCACACCTTCCTCGTGTCGCTCCTGGGCATCAAGCACATCGTTTTGGCCGTCAACAAGATGGACCTCGTAGACTACTCACGCGAGGTGTTCGACCGCATCGTGGCCGACTTCCGGCAGTTCATCGCGCCCTTCGGCGTGCCCGACGTGCAGTGCATCCCCCTCTCGGCGCTCTGCGGCGACAACGTGGTGGACCGGAGCGGCAACATGCCGTGGTACGACGGCCCCGCCATTCTGCAATACCTCGAGACGGTGCCCATCGAGGGCGACCACAACCTCAAGGACTTCCGCTTCCCGGTGCAGTATGTGGTGCGGCCCGACCTCGACTTCCGCGGCTTCTGCGGCAAAGTGGCCTCGGGCGTCGTGCGCCGCGGCGACCGCGTCATGGCACTGCCCTCAGGCAAAACGAGCCGGGTGAAGCGCATCGTGACCTACGACGGCGACCTGGACTACGCCTTCCCGCCGCAGAGCGTCACGCTTCAGCTGGAGGACGAAATAGACCTGTCGCGCGGCGAAATGCTCGTGCACTGCCCCGACGGCGAGGCCGGCCCCACCGCCCTACCCCACTCCGAACGCCACTTCGAGGCCATGCTGGTGTGGATGGACGAGGAGCCGATGGACGCGCAAAAGTCGTTCTACCTGAAGCACACCACCAACACCACGCGCTGCCGCATCGACCACATAGAGTATAAGGTCGACGTGAACACACTCGAGCATTCGCAGGTAGAACACCTCGTACTCAACGAGATAGGCCGCGCCGTCTTTGTCTGCTCCAAGGAGCTTTTCTTCGACGCCTACCGCGACAACAAACCAACCGGGGCTTTCATCATCATCGACCCCATCACCAACAACACTTCGGCTGTCGGCATGATACTGGGCCCGGTGGAGGCCGGCCGCCTGCACACCGACGAGGCCCTGCCCACGCTCGACTTGCCCGCACTCGGCATCGGGGCGGAGCACTACGAAGCCATCGACCGCGCCGTCAAGGCCCTCGCCCGGCAGGGCATAGCCGTGGCCGTGAAAAAGGCCTGACGCGCCCCGCGCCCTCTATACCGCACATCGGCCGCCGTCCTTCGCTGGGAAAGGACGGCGGCCGATGTTTTTTTATTGGAATAAGCCGCGGTCAGTCGCGGGCACGCACCAGGATGAGCGCCTCGTTGACTTCGACAACCACCACAGGAGTGCCGGGCTCGATAAACTCGCCGGCCGATTTCACCTCTACGCGGCGGCCACCTATCTCGGCGTTGCCGATGAGCGCGAGGCGGGTCAGGGCGCGCCCCTCGTCGCCGGGACGCACGGCCAGCTGGTCGGCGGTGGCGGCGGTGGAACCGATAACGCTCCTGAGCTCCATGTGGCGGAGCGTGCCCGGACGCCCGAGCCACCAGAAGAAGGCGAGTATCACGACCGTGGAAAGGAAGAGCGCCCCGAGGGCGGCCATGCCGCCATACTCGTTGTAGACGAGCACATCGGCTACGACGGTGCAGACGGCGGCACCGATTCCGGCCAGCCCGAAACCGGGCATAACGAGGGCCTCAACGGCGAAAAGCAGCAAGGCCAGGAGGCCGAGAAGGATGATGAAGATGAGTGTGGCGGACATTACTTGTACTTTTTTTAGTGTGTGATACAACCGGCGGCGGCACCTGGCCGCGGCGCCGCTGCCAATAGCCAGGACGCAAAAGCCGGTAGCCGCGCCGAAACGGCCCAAGGCGCGGGCCTGGAGCCCCAAGGCCGGGGTGTCAGAAGGCCGGCCGGTACTTGCCCTCCTCCTTGTCGTCGAGCATGGACAGGTAGGAGGCGTAGCGCGAGGGGGCGAGGCGGTGCTGCTCAAGCGCCTGGAGCACAGCGCAGCCGGGTTCGCGCGTATGGGTACAGTTGCCGAAACGGCAGCCGGCCGAGAGGGCGAAGATGTCGCGGAAGTAGTGGGCCACCTCGGCGGGTTCCATATCGAAGGTGCCGAAGCCCTTGATGCCGGGTATGTCGATAACGGCGCCCCCGGCCGCCGCGGGCAAATCGTAGAGCTCGCTGAAAGTGGTGGTGTGCATACCCGTGCCGTGCACCTGCGATATGGCCGCGGTACGGGCATGCGCTTCGGGCACGAGGCGGTTGAGCAGCGTTGACTTGCCCACGCCGGAGTGTCCGGCCAGCAGGCACACGCGCCCGGCCATCACCTCCAGCAGGGCGTCGACGCCCTGGCCGGTGCGGGCGCTGAGCAGGTGGCAGGGGTAGCCCACCTCGCGGTAGAGGGCCACGAGGTAGTCCACTTGCCCGCGCTCGTGGGGCGTGAGCTCGTCGACTTTGTTGAACACCAGCACCACAGGCACGCGGTAGGCCTCGGCCGAGGCCAGGAAACGGTCGACAAAGGTGGTGGAGGTTTCGGGGCGGGCCACGGTGACGAAGAGCAGGGCGAGGTCGACATTGGCAGCAAGGATGTGGCTCTGCTTGGAGAGGTTGGAGGCCTTGCGCACGATGTAGTTGCGGCGGTCGCCGATGTCGGTGATGTAGTGCACGGCGGCGGAATCGCCGGCAGCATCGGCGCCACCGCGGGCGGCGGGCGGGGCCACCTTCACGCGGTCGCCCACGGCCACTGGGCTGGTGGAGCGTATGCCGCGCAGGCGGAAGTTGCCCTTCACCTTACACTCGAGCTCGCGGCCGTCGTCGAGGCGCACCACATAGCTGTTGCCGGTATTCCGGATGACGGTTCCGTACATTTCCCAAGAACTTTAGCTGGCGCCGTTCACGGGCTCAGACGGTCATGATTTCCTTGTTTTTAGCGGCGAGGAGTTCCTCCACCTTCCTGACCTGGCGGTCGTGAATTTTCTGGAGATCGTTTTCGGCATCCTTCTCCACGTCTTCCGAGAGACCGTCCTTGATGGCTTTCTTGAGCTTGTCGATGCCGTCGCGGCGGATGTTGCGTATGGCCACCTTGCATTCCTCGGCCTCTTTGTTACACTGCTTGGTGAGGTCGCGGCGGCGCTCTTCGGTGAGGGGCGGGATGCAGAGGCGGATGACCTCGCCATTATTTTCGGGCATGATGCCTACGGAGCTGTCGATGATAGCCTTTTCGATGACGCGGAACATCTGTTTGTCCCAGGGCTTGATGGCGATGGTGCGGGCGTCGGGGGTAGAGATGGCCGATACGTTGTTGAGGGGTACCATCGAGCCGTAGCTGTTGACGCGTATTTCGTCGAGAATGTGCACGTTGGCCTTGCCGGCGCGGATGTGCGAAAGGCTGTCTTCGAGGTGGAGCACGCTCATTTCCATTTTCTCCTCACACTCGGCGAGGCATTGCTTTACATCTAACATGATTGTCTGTTTTTACGGGATTACACGTTTTTTCGGCACCATCCTGCCGTGCTTGCAGCGGGCCGGCGGAGCGGCGGCACGTGCTGCGGCGGAACGGAACCGGTGCTATTTAAGGCAAAAATACGAATAAGTGAGCGGAAAGCCAAATTTATTGGAGCTTTTCCGAACGGAAGTATTTAAGACGAGCCGGCAGGCGAAGTTCAGGATGGGCCTTACCGGCAAAACCGCCGACCACACCGGGCGGGATTTCCCACAGACGGAAGCGCCGCACGGCCGCCCTGACTTTAACATATTTAACTTCCTGCAACGTTCCGGAGCCGTATTTTTGTTAAAAAGCCTTATCGTCGCGCGACTACTTCCGGCTGCAAATCCGAAAGCACTACCTGGATTCTGAAAAGTCCGTATCCGTGTAAAAAATCCAAGTAATGCTTTTCCGAGGGGAAGTAGTGCTTTTCCCGGAAAACCATTACTTGCTTTTCAGCCAGCGGGTCGCGCCGGGCCAAAAACAAGGGGCGGACCGCGCAAGTCCGCCCCTGAGGCTAATGCAAAGATACAACATTTCCCGCCCGAAAGCAAGAAGTGTTAAAAACGCGGGGCGTGACCGTCGCCCAACGCCTTCAGGAGGGCTGCCGGCGCCCGGAGCGTGTCGCTCCGCTCTATTTCCTGACGGGCACGGTCGCGGCCGCGGCGCGCGCCATCATAGCGGGCTATCAGGAAGGTGATGAGCATGAGCAACACCACTACCGAAATCATCAGGATACGCAGCAGGAGGGCGTCGCGCGACGGGGTGGAGCTATTGCGGGATGTAACGTTCATGACAGGGCTTCATGCTTAAGGGTCAATGGAACAAGGCCGGCGGCCGAGGCAAAGTAATCGTCCACGTTTTCAGGCCCGGGCTCGGATTCGGGCGCCTGTTCGGCAGGCGGTTCCTCCTTGGTTCCGGTACTGTCGGCGGCCAGGTTTTCAAAAAGTTCCTCGGGCACCTCGGGCACTTCGGGCTCCTTGTACACGGGGTCGGGCTCGCGCAGATTGCTCTCCGCGGACCCGCCGCTCTGCCAGAGTTCGAGTGTGTGGCGATAGGCGGCGCGTTCGCTCAGCACCGACACGAGCAGCCCCTCGCCTGCCAGCAGGAACACGAGCAGCAGGAGCAGGCCGCCCCACACAAGCAGGCGGCGGCGCAGGCCGCGCGGGCGCTTCAAATCGCGGTTACCGCGCCGGCGGCCATCAGCTGGGTAGTTTCTCATTCTTTTCTATCGTTATACTTCGTTCATACTACGCGGCAGCGTCAGAAGAGACGCATCTGCCCCGTTATCTCGTCGATGACGTCGTTGGGGTTCTCGTCGGCATCCCCGGCTGGTCCGTCTTCGCCTTCGGGCTCCCCGGCATCGGCGTCGGGGGCCTCCTGCGGCACGGGGTCGGGACGGCGCAACGGCTCGAGCTCCTCCACACTCTCCACGGCACAGGTGGTGAGACGCTTGCCCTTGGCCTTGAAACTCTTGACGCCGATAAAGCTCTCGGCGTCTACCTCGAAGGGATCGCGGAAGGCATCGGCACCGCCGTAGGTGACGAGCAGGCGCGGACAGGGCGTGTCGGTGAGCAGCACGAAGCGCGAGGCGGGATTCTCGCCCAGGTAGTTGAGATGGCGCGTCTGGGCCGTGCGCTCGAAGGTGAAGCGCTTGATGTAGGGGAAGCCCTGCTGGTCGGCGTCGAAGAGCACCGCTGTCCACACGGTGTTCTCGTCGAACTTCTCCACCCGGAGTATGCCCGTGGCCTCGTAGTGGTTGGCCGGGTCGAAGTTGGTGGTGTAGAAATCGCCGCCTTCGAGCACCACGAGCACGGCGTCGCCGGTGTGGAACTCGCCGAGATATTGTCCGCGCTCGTCGTAGTTGAGGCGCTGCACGTCGTGGTCGAACCACACCTTGCGGCCGCCCAGCGTCGAGGCGCCGTGGGCTTTGAGCGTGACGCGGTGCACGTCGAGCTTGGTGAGCAGGTTGCCGCGCGAGGCCCGGCCCTTCACGAGTATCTCGCCGAAGTCCTTGTCGAAGAATATGCGGCGCAGCTTGGGGTTGGGTTTGAGCGTCACTTTGATTACTTCGGCCTCGCCGTTGGGGTTGGCCGTGAAGTACACCACGCGGCTGCCGGGCGCCCCGGTGGTGAGGTCGTACTCGCGGTCGTGCGTGATGGCCGTCACGTTGAAACGTTTGATGTAGTGCGGCCCGCTCTTGCCGTCGCGGTATACGACGTTGTAGATGGTGCGCTTGTCGTTTTTCTTGAACACGGCGATGTGCATCACCTCGGCCTTGCGCTTTTCGGCGCGCGAGCGTTCGGTCTGGCCGATGAATACTTTGTCCTGCACGCGGGTCACGCGGTAGGTGCCGTCGCGGTAGAAGATGATGACATCGTCTATGGGCGAGCAGTTTTCCACGAACTCGTCCTTTTTCAGGCCCGTGCCTATAAAGCCCTCGGCACGGTTGATGTAGAGTTTCTCGTTAGCCTCGATCACCTTGGTGGCCTCGATGGCGTCGAGGGCGCGGATTGCCGTGCGGCGCGGATGCTCGTGGGCGTATTTCTCGCGTATGAGGCGGAACCAGTTGGCCGTAACCTCCACCATGTTGTCCAGGTCGCGGTCGATGCGGGCCACCTCGTCCTTCATGCGGGCTATGAGTTCTTCGGCCTTGTCCTTGTTGAATTTGAGGATGCGGGCCATCTTTATCTCCATGAGGCGGAGGATGTCGTCCTTGGTCACTTCGCGCACAAACTGCGGGTAATAGGGTGTGAGACGGGTGTCGATGTGTGCGCAGGCGGCGTCCATGTCTCTGGCCTGCTCGAAGGGCCGGTCCTTGTAGATGCGTTCCTCTATGAATATGCGTTCGAGCGAGGCGAAATGCAGGCTCTCCATGAGCTCGCCGCGGCGTATGAGGAGCTCGCGGCGGAGGAGCTCGCGCGTATTGTCTACGGCCCGGCGCAGCACGTCGCTCACGGTGAGGAACTTGGGGCGTTTCTCGTCAATCACGCAGCAGTTGGGCGAGATGCTCACCTCGCAGTCGGTGAAGGCATACAGGGCGTCGATGGCCTTGTCGGAGCTGGTGCCCGGCGTGAGGTGCACGAGTATCTCCACGTCGGCGGCCGTGTTGTCGTCGACCTTACGTATCTTGATTTTACCCTTCTCGTTGGCCTTCAGGATGCTGTCGATGACCGACGAGGTGGTTTTGCCGAAAGGTATCTCCTTGATGACGAGTGTCTTGTTGTCAAGTTTTTCGATGGTGGCGCGCACCTTTACGCCGCCGCCGCGCAGGCCGTCGTTGTAGCGGCTCACGTCGATGCTGCCGCCCGTGGGAAAGTCGGGATAGAGGTGAAACTCCTCGCCGTGGAGGTAGCTGATGGCCGCGTCGCAGAGCTCGCCGAAGTTGTGGGGCAGGATTTTGGCCGACAGGCCTACGGCGATACCCTCGGCCCCCTGGGCCAGCAGAAGCGGGAACTTGACGGGGAGCGACACCGGCTCCTTGTTGCGGCCGTCGTAGGAGAGTTTCCACTCCGTGGTCTTGGGGTTGAAGAGCACGTCGAGGGCGAATTTCGACAGGCGTGCCTCGATGTATCGCGGGGCGGCGGCGCCGTCGCCGGTGAGTATGTTGCCCCAGTTTCCCTGACAGTCGATGAGCAGGTCCTTCTGCCCCAGTTGCACCAGGGCGTCGCCGATGGAGGCGTCGCCGTGGGGGTGGAACTGCATGGCCTGGCCCACGATGTTGGCCACCTTGGAGTAGCGGCCGTCGTCAAGACGTTTCATTGTGTGGAGTATGCGCCGCTGCACGGGTTTGAGGCCGTCGCCCAAGTGGGGCACGGCGCGTTCGAGGATAACGTAGGAGGCGTAATCGAGAAACCAGTTCTGGTACATGCCCGACAACTGGTGTGTGGTGTCGCCGCCGCTGGCGTCGGCCGGGCGGTAATTGGTGTGAGCCTCGGGCTCTTCGGAAATATATTTCGTTTCGTCGCTCATGGTTGCTGGATAAGGGGAGCGGCACCGCGGTGCCTGCCTGCAAAAATACGAAAAAAGCCCGAAAACCGGGCACTGGCGGGAGGCTTAATCAGCCTAAGCAAAGCAAAAGTGGCGGGCAGGGCCCGCGACCGGGAGCTACCGCGCAGGCAGAGTGGCAAGGCTTCCCACAAAAGTGGCATGCCTTGCCACAAAAGTGGGAAGCACTCCCACTTTTCGCCATCTTCCCGAAATCTTCTCGTGATAACTTTCGAAATCATCTCGAGAAGATGGCGAGAATATTCCGAGAAGATGGCGAGAAAGTTCCAAGAAGATCCCGCTCAACGACTGCCGGCCCGGGTGCGCAGCAGGCGCCGCGCCGTTTCGATAAGTGTATCGCGCGAGCGGGCAAAGTCCCCGGGCAGGAGGTCGACCTTGACATCGGGAGCGATGCCGGCCTCGGTGAGGCGCATATCGCGGTCGTACATGGGGCAGGCCGAGAAGCGCACGGTCCAGCCGCAGGGCAGTTCGCTCGTGAGGGGCAGACCGGCGCCGCCGCCGGTGAGGTCGCCCACCACCGTGACCTGGGGCAGACCTTTGAGGAACATCACGAAACTATTGGCCGCGCTGTACGTGCGGCGGTTCGTCAGGACCACGACGGGCTTCTGCCAGCGCAGGCCCTCAAAGGGCTCGAGGCGAAACGGCTCGGCGGCGGAGAAGTCATCGTGGCCGGGGCCGCGCTTATGGCGCATGTAGCCCCCCGTCACGGGCTCGTTGATAAAGAGCGAGGCGAGCTTGGCCGCCGCCGTGAGCATGCCGCCGCCGTTGCTGCGCACGTCGACGATAAGCCCGTCGCACAAGGCGAGGGCCGCCATCACCTCATGGAGGTTGCCGTCGCCGAAACCGTTGGCAAAAGAGGCGCAGCGCACGTAGCCGATGTTGTCGTCGAGGCGGCGATAGGCCAGTCCGGCGGCCAAGGCATAGTCGTCGGCGCGGCCTAAGTAAACACGCTGCAACGAGTCGGAATAATTGGCTGGATAGGCATCGTACCACTCGCCGTAGCGGGCCACATCGTGGGGCGCCGAGAGGTTCACGTGGCCGTCGCGCAACTCGCGCACCATCCCGGCCATTACGTCGAAGAGCTGGTAGGAAGTCATGCGTTCGTCCACGCGCTCGCCGTAGCGGCGGTGCACCTCTTCCCAGTCAAGCCCGTAGGCGCCGGCCTTTTCGGCAAAGAAGCAGTAGCGCTCGTCGAGCGTGCGCCACAACGCCTCGAAGTTGCCGCGGCGGGTGTCGGCGGGCACGTCTTCGGTGATGCAGGCGCCGAGCAGCAGCGCCAGCAGGGGCAGGAGGAGCAGTGAGGGCAGATGGTGTCGCATGGAGTCAGTGATGAGGCTGCGCCGGTAGGCCGCCGCGCCTTACGGGGCGGAGCAGTTGCAGATGGCGCACATAGCCCACGAGCAGGGCGTTGTGCCAGGCATGGTGCTTGAGGCCGGCCTGGCGCGCCTGGCGCACGTCGGCCAGATAGGCTACCGAGAGGCGCGCGCCCAGCAAGGGCAGGCGCAAGGCCGTGAGCCAGCGCAGCGAGGGGGCGTTGAAGGGATGGGTGAAACGTACGTTGCGGTCGTAATGACCGAGGGAGAACAGTTCGTAATAGGATTGCCCGTAAGCGGGGGTGAAGCGGGCGCCGAGCAGGGGCAGACCGAGTTCCGAGGCCACGGAGCAGGCGGAGCGGCACACGGCAAACTGCCACTCGGCGGCTACGGACAGTCCGGCTGTGAGGGCCAGGCGGCCCTGCGCGGGGTTGTTGCCGCTGATGTTGAGGTAGGTAAAGCCTACGGCGGCCTCCCCCGTACCGCCCGCGGAAAGACGGAGGCGGCGCAGGGGGTGCCAGCGGCGGCGCCAGGCTACGGCAGCGCTGAAGGAGGCGTCCCAGGCGCGGTGGTCGCCGGTGGGCGACGAAAGGAGGGCGGCGTGGCCGAGAAAGAGGCCCTCCACTTCCACGCAGCCGGCGCCGAAGCGGGCGGTGCGGAGTGAGCGGTGGAGCGCCGAGAGGGCGGGACCGGTGTACTCGAGGGGCGACAGGTAGGTGTCGAGCACGTTGAGGCGGCCGGCGCCGTAGAGCCATTCGTGCACGGTGACGCGGCAGGCGGGTGCGGCGGTATCGGCACGGCAGGCGGCGGTATCGGCCGCGGCCTCCGCCGTACCTCCGCGGGCCGCGGAGACCAGCGCGGCGAGCCACAGGGCCATCAGCAGCGTCGGACGGAGCGGCTTCATTCAGCGCGGCGTTTCCTGATGATACGCTTGACCAGGAAGAAGAGGCCCGCCAACACGACGACGCCGATGATGGCGTAACCTATTTCATGGCTGTAGCGGGCGGCGAGGTCGGCCACCTCGGCTGTGGAACGCAGCTGGGGGAAAGAGACATAGATGAGGTAGCCGATGAGGGCGAGCACACTGTTCCAGATACCGGCGCCGAGGGTGGTGTAAATCAAAAACTTGCGTAGATTCATGCGGGCCAGGCCGGCGGGAATGGAGATGAGCTGGCGCACAGCGGGCACCAGGCGGCCGAAGAAGGTGGAGGGGACGCCGTGGCGGCGGAAGTATTCTTCGGAATGGGCCACCTTCTCGCTGCTGAGCAGGCAGAGGCGGCCGAAACGGCTGTCGGCGAAGCGGTAGACCACGGCCCGGCCGAGGGTGCGGGCCAGGAAGTAGTTGACCAGCGCGCCTATGTCGGCGCCAAGCGTGGCGAAGAGGATGACGAGCAACACGTTCATGCCGCTGCCGTCGGTGCAGGCAAGCCACGCCGCGGGGGGCACCACGACCTCGGAGGGGAAGGGGATGAAGGAACTCTCCACGGCCATGAAAAGCATGATGGTGAGATAGTTCAGATTGTCTAAGGCAAACTGGATGATTTCTTGCATCGTTTTTTAAGATTCCGTTAACGCCGGAAAACGCATCCGGCGCCGCAAAGTTACGCAAAATTCAGAGAAAAATGCGCGCCCGGCGCCGGCGAATGCGCCCGCCCGGCGCACCCGGGCCGCGAATAAGGCAAAGTTATGGAGCGGGCGGGCCTGCGTTTCGCAAAATCTTTGTAACTTTGCGGCATTATAATTCAACCATCAACCGCAGGTAGTCCGCACATGCCGCCAGCCCTCCGGGGAAAAGTGGGAAGGCATGCCACAAAAGTGGGAGGCGGTGCCACAAAAGTGGGAATGCTTCCCACTTCCGGCACACAGCCCCGGCCAGACAGCCCGCTAACGCTAAAACAAACTACATTATGGCCCAGGAAGACATTTTCAAGAAGATTGTCTCACACTGTAAGGAATATGGCTTCGTGTTCCCCTCGAGCGACATTTACGACGGACTCGGCGCCGTGTACGACTACGGACAGAACGGCGTGGAACTGAAGAACAACATCAAGCACTACTGGTGGCAGTCGATGGTGCTGCTCCACGAGAACATCGTGGGCATCGACTCGGCCATCTTCATGCACCCCACCATCTGGAAAGCGTCGGGACACGTCGACGCCTTCAACGACCCGCTGATCGACAACCGCGACTCGAAAAAGCGCTACCGCGCCGACGTGCTCATCGAGGACCAGATTGCCAAGTATGAGGAGAAAATCGAAAAGGAAGTAGCCAAGGCGCGCAAACGCTTCGGCGAGGCCTTCGACGAAGAGCAGTTCCGCTCCACCAACGCCCGCGTGCTGGAAAACCAGCAGAAGCGCGACGCCCTGCACCAGCGCTTCAGCGACGCCATGAACGCCAACGACCTCGAGGAACTCAAGCAAATCATCGTCGACGAGGAGATCGTATGCCCCATCAGCGGCACGCGCAACTGGACCGACGTGCGCCAGTTCAACCTCATGTTCAAAACCGAAGTGGGCTCCACGGCCGACGGCGCCATGGACCATCTATCTGCGTCCCGAAACCGCCCAGGGCATCTTCGTCAACTACCTCAACGTGCAGAAGACCGGCCGCATGCGACTCCCCTTCGGCATCGCCCAGATCGGCAAGGCCTTCCGCAACGAGATCGTAGCCCGCCAGTTCATCTTCCGCATGCGCGAGTTCGAGCAGATGGAAATGCAGTTCTTTGTGAAGCCCGGCACCGAACTCGAATGGTTCGAAACCTGGAAGAACACCCGCATGGCCTGGCACCAGGCACTCGGCTTCGGCGCCGAGAACTACCGCTTCCACGACCATGAGAAGCTGGCCCACTACGCCAACGCCGCCACCGACATCGAGTTCCGCATGCCGTTCGGATTCAAGGAGGTGGAAGGCATCCACTCACGCACCAACTTCGACCTCTCGCAACACGCGAAATTCTCCGGCAAGAAAATCGAATACTTCGACCCCGAGACAAACGAAAGCTACACGCCGTATGTCATCGAGACGTCGATCGGCGTAGACCGCATGTTCCTGAGCATCATGTGCCACAGCTACGAGGAGGAGAAACTCGAAGGCGGCGACACGCGCGTAGTGCTGAAACTGCCCGCCGCACTGGCGCCCACAAAGCTCGCCGTGATGCCCCTCGTCAAGAAGGACGGGCTGCCCGAGAAAGCACGCGAGATTATCGACGAACTGAAGTTCCACTTCAACTGCAAGTACGACGAGAAAGACTCCATCGGCAAGCGCTACCGCCGCCAGGATGCCATCGGCACGCCCTACTGCATCACCGTGGACCACGATACGCTCAAGGACAACTGCGTCACCCTGCGCGACCGCGACACCATGAAACAGGAACGCGTACCCGTAGCGCAGCTCCGCAGCCTGCTCGAGGACAAGGTCAGCCTCACCTCGCTGCTCAAAAAACTCTGACCCGCCGCCACAAAACTCTAACGACAACCCGCCGCCGGCCCGGCGCCGCAAACGCCGCGGCCGGCAGCATTTCCGCCCCGATAAGCCATGAAACGAATCATACGCCCTCTGCTCGCCCTGCTCCTCGCCCTCCCGCTGCTCGCGGCCTGCGAGGAAAACCTCGAGGAGACGCCCATCTACAGCAACTGGAAGCAGCGCAACGCCGACTACTTCCAGCAAAAACTCAACGAGGCGCGGCAGGCCATCGCCCAGGCCAAGGCCACACACGACGCCGACTGGGAGGCACACTGCGACTGGCGCATTTTCCGCTCCTACTCGCTCGCACCCGAAGCGGCGGCCACGGCCACCGACTCGATAGTGGTACGCATCACGCACCGGGGCGAGGGACCGGGCTGTCCGCTCTACACCGACTCCGTCGCCGTGAATTATCTGGGGCGTACCATCCCCAACGAACTCTCGGAGTATGAGGAGGCGCGCGTCAAGGGCGCGGTGTTCGACTACTCGGGCCTCTCGCGCGACAGCAGCATCGTCTTCAGCGACGAGTTCTGCGCGCCGGCCCGCTTCGTTGCCAGCCGCCTGGTCGACGGTTTCTCAACAGCCCTCCAGCTGATGCACGTGGGCGACCAATGGCGCGTGTACATTCCGCAGGAACTGGGCTACCGCGAGGCCTCCACGACGAATATCCCCGCCTACTCCACCCTCATCTTCGACCTGCAACTCAAGGCATACAGCCGTAGCGGAACGCCGCTGCCGCTTATCCGCCGGTAAAGGAGCCGGCTTCAGGCAACGCGGGCGACGCATGGATTTTTCCGTGCGTCGCCCGCGCTGTCGTTGGCAGGCAGTGCATGATTTCCGGGCAATAGCCACCTGTAGTCCAGCCGTAGCCTACATATATAAAAACCATAACCTACATATATAAAGCCGTAGCCGCCTATATATAAATAGGTACGTGCGCGCGAGAAGACGTATTCCGGGAAGAAGCGGAGTAACGCGGAAACAAAACGGAATAGTCCGAGGAAAAGCGGAACGCCGGCCTGCAAGAACAAGTCGGCTTACTCGAAATAGAAGGAGAGCACCACCATGCCGATGGAGGCCCGGTCCACGCTCTGCGTGTAGATGAGTTGCGTGGGGTCGGTAAGATCGGTGCGCTTCTTCTGCAGGACGTTGCCCAGACCGAAGCAGAATTTCAGTTCGGGTATGAGCTTGAAGAAGGGCAAGTAGAGGTCGCAACCCAGGCCCGCCTCGAGCATCACGTTGAAGGGTTTGGCGCGGAGCTTGGTGTGCTTGCCGGCCGTGAGGTCGTAGAGCGGGTTGACGCCGGCCACGACGTAGGGCCGGTAGTTGTTGAAGCGCGGCCCGCTGGCCTTGATGTTGACGGGCAGGGCTATGTATGAAGACTTCATGTCCTGCGAGTCCGTTTTGCCGGTGGTCAGGTTGCGGAACGCGATGTGCTTGCTGCCGAAATAGAGCGAGGGTATGAGGCGCAGGGCGAAGTAGTTGCTGAGTTTCCACTCGCCGAGCACGCCCACGTTGAGGCCGAAGTTCTGGCGGTCGGCGGCGGCGAGCCACTGGTCGCCGGTGGCGGGGTCGGTGTAGCCGTTGCCCACGATGTCGAACCCCTGGTCGTGAAATCCCACGGTGAAGCCGTAGTGAAAGCGGCGCTCGTCGATGAAGGGCTTGTACTGCACTTTGCGCTGCTGGGCGCCGGCGTGTAGCGCCACGAGGGCGAACAGCAGTGCCACGACGCCGCGTCCCGTGCGCAGCAGGCGGTGCGGAGCTACGGAGAGCGGTCGGCGGCAGATTGTAGAGGTGTGGCGTGCAGACATAAGGAGGGACATTTTTTTATAGAAACGGCCTGCGGGCGGTTTTATTGTGCTTCGGCGGCCGACGGCTTAATGGGTTCCACGTGCGTATTGATGAAGGTGGCCGGGCCGAACTTCTCGCGCAGATGCCGCTCTATGTCGAGCGTGGCGCGGTGAGCTTCGCCGATGGTGGTGTCCTTGTCCATGCGCAGGTGCACCTCTATGGCGCAGTAATTGCCTATGCGGCGTGTGCGCAGGTTGTGCGGGTCGGTCACACCCGGCTGGCGGCGTATGGTGTCGAGTATGTAGCGCTCGTCGTCCTCGGGGAGCGATTTCTCGAGCAGTTCGCCGATGCTGGGCGCGAAGAGGCTCACGCTCACTTTCATGATAAAGAAACTCACCACCACGGCGGCCAGCGGGTCGAGCACGCGCCAGTTCTCGCCCAGCAACACGGCGCCGCCTATGCCGAGCGCCGTGCCGAGCGACGAGAAGGCGTCGGAGCGGTGGTGCCAGGCGTTGGCCACGACGGCCTGCGAGTTGAGGCGGCGCCCCTGCAGGGCGGTGTAGCGGTAGACGGCCTCCTTCACCACCACGGAGAGCCCGGCGGCCACGAGCGCCACCATGCCGGGCCGTGGCAAGGTTTCGCCGCGCAGACAGGCAATGACGTTCTGCGCCCCGTTCCAGCAGATGCCGGCGCCCACGAACAGGAGGAAGAGGCCGATGAAGGCGGTGGCAAGGGTTTCGTACTTGCCGTGTCCGTAGGCATGGTCCTTGTCGCAGGGCTTGCCGGCGATGCGCACGAACACGACCACGACGATGTCGGTGAGGAAGTCGGAGAGGGAGTGCACGGCGTCGGCCACCATTGCCGCGCTGCCGCCAAGCACTCCGGCCACGAACTTGAAGAGCATGAGCAGGAAGTTGATCACACCGCCCACGAGCGTCACGCGGTAAATGCCGCGCGTGCGCTGCCGCGCCGCCTCGGCCGGGGATGTTCCGGAGGTATTGGAATGGCTCATGCTGCTTCGTTTTTTTCTTTACAGAGGCAAAGTTAGGCAAAAAGCGCGACATGGCGGCCGGACGGAGCAAGTTTGTTGGCCGGCGCCGCCCAGGCCGCGCGGCGGCGAGCGGCTGTGGTGCGGAAGCCGGACGCCTCGCCGCAAAAACGGGAAGCGGTGCCACAAAAGTGGGACGCCTTGCCACAAAAGTGGCATTGCTTCCCACTTTTTGCCGGAGGCCGACCGGCACTCCGCCCAAAATGATTAACTTTGCCGCACCCGGCGGCGCAGGCACAACCCTACGCCGCAGCGGGCCGGCAACGGTCGAACATAACCCAACAAACATCTCATACATGACAAACAACCGACTTATTACTCTCATCCTCACCTTGGTGATGGCCGTGACGCTCCCGGCACAGGAGCGCGCCAAGTATGTGTTTTACTTCATAGGCGACGGCATGGGCGTGAACCAGGTGAACGGCGCCGAAACCTACCTCGGGGCGCTCGAGGGCCGCATCGGCATCTCGCCGCTCACCTTCGCCTCCTTTCCTCACGTAGGCCTTGTCAACACGCAGTCGGCCACGAACGGCGTGACCGACTCGGCGGCAAGCGGCACCGCCCTGGCCACCGGTCACAAAACGAAGAACAGCGCCCTGGGCCTGGCGGCCGACCTCGTGACGCCCCTGCAGAGCATCGCCGTCAAGGCCCGCGAGGCCGGCGCCGCAGTGGGCGTGACCACCAACGTGTCGGTGGACCACGCCACGCCGGCGGCCTTCTACGCCCACGTGCCCAAGCGCGGCATGTATCACCAGATAGGGCGCGACCTCATAGCGGCGGGGTTCGACTTCTACGCGGGCTCGGACTTCCGCCAGCCGGAGGACGCGGCCGACTCGCTGGGCTCGCTCTTCAAGCAGTGTGCCGACGCGGGCTACACCATCGTGCGCGGCTACAAGGAGTACAAGAAGAAGCGCCGCAACGCCGGCCGCATGATTCTCCTGCAGAGCGAGAAGCCCTCGAACGGCGACCGCACGTGCCTGCCCTACGCCATGGACCGCCGCCCGGGCGAACTGACGCTGGCCGACATCACGCGCGCGGGCCTCTCCTTCCTCTCGGCGCGGCAGGACAGCTGCAAGGGGTTCTTCCTCATGGTGGAGGGCGGCAAGGTGGACTACGCCTGCCACGCCAACGACGCGGCGCCGGCCTTCAAGGAGGTGATTGACCTGGACAATGCCATACGCGTGGCCTACGAGTTTTACGAACAGCATCCCGAAGAGACGCTCATCGTTGTCACCGCCGACCACGAAACGGGCGGACTGGTGCTGGGCCGCGGCGCCTACGAGCTGCACACCGAGGCGCTGCGCCACCAGAAGATGAGCGCCGAGGAATACTCGCGCCACCTGCGCCGGCTGTGCGCCAAGGCGGGCAAGAAGCTCTCGTGGCAGCTGGTGGAGAACGACCTCAGGGATAACTGGGGTTTCTGGCAGCACGTGAAGCTCAACGACCATCAGACGAAACGCCTGCAGAAGGCCTACGATGCCCTGGCCGCCGGCCAGGACAACGATGCCAAGAGCCTCTACACCAGCCTCAACGGCCTGGCCGACGCCGCCCGCCGCACCATGGCGGAATGCGCGCACATAGGCTGGCAGAGCGGCGGCCACTCCAACGGCTACGTACCGGTGTTTGCCATCGGCGCGGGAGCGGAGAAGTTTGGCGGACGCATCGACAACACGCTCATACCGCAGAAAATAGCCGAGGCGGCAGGCTGGTAAGCCCGCCCTGCAGGCCTTTTTTAACACTATTTGCTTTCGGGCGAAAAATGTATTATCTTTGCATTAGCCTCAGGGGCGGACTTGCCGGGTCCGCCCCTTGTTTGTGCCATTCGGCGACTTGTTTTTCCAAAAGCAAGTAATGGTTTTCCGGGAAAAGCACTACTTGCCGTAAAAAATGCACTACTTCGCGTTTTTACGGCAAGTAATGTTTTTAAAATTCCAAGTAATGGTGTCAGAAACACAGCCGGGAGCAGCCTCACGGCGATAGGTTTTGTTAACATAAAGCGGCGCCGGGAACGTTGCAGAACGTTAAAAAGGTTAAAGTCGGGGCGCGCTCCGGTCCTGGCGCGTACCGCCGTGGGACACAGCGGCCCGAGGCGCCCCACGGCGGAAGCAAGCGTGGCGCACCGGAGCGGTTCCGGTGCGCCACGCGCTTATCCGTCAACCCGCCGTCACAGGGCGGCGGGCCGTTTCTCAGCGGGCGTTCTTGCTCTCAAGACCGTCGATCATGTAGTACCAGCCGAGGAGCTGAAGCACCACCGAAGCGATGTTGAAGAGGGGCAGGCCGCTGAGCAAACCCACCAGCAGGCCGATGAGCATGAAGAGGCCGGGCTTGTTGCCAGCCGTGCCGAAGGAGGTGGAGCCCATGAGGTTGATGTAGGAGATGAGCAGCAGAATCCAGCCGGCCAGGGCGATGATGGCGGGCAATATGGGAATGAAGAAGAGCAGGCAGGCCACGGCGTAGACGATAGAGGCGATCATCATCAGCTTCATGCCCGAAGCGCCCTTCGGGTCAAGCAGAGCGCCCAGTTTGCCTGAGGTTATGGCGAAATAAACAAAGGCGCCGATGGCGCAGAGGAAGAGCAGCAGGTGCGATCCTACCGTGCGCACATACAGGCCTACGCCGATGGCCACGAACAGACCGGCGGCGATTTTCGAGGCGGGGTTGGCCCACTCTTTCTCCACACCCTTGAAGGCGAACACCATGGCCACCACGTAGGCGGGAACGGCTATGAGACCGATGAAGAAGAGCACGGGAATGAGGCTGAGCAGGGTGAAGAACACACCGCCGGCGGTGCAGCCTATCGTCACCCAGTCGGGCTCCTGCCGGCGGGCCTGGCTGTCAAGGAAGGAGAAGGTGAGACCCGCGGCGGCGAGGCCCGTACCTACGAGAACGGTGATGATTTTCGTGGCAATCATAAGGTCGGCCAACCAGCCCATGCCAATGAGCTTGAACAGGGCGCGCACTGCGGCCACAGCGGCATCAAGAAAATCGGGCATGCTGGCGCAAAACAAAATGACAATACCTGCCAGAAGCAGCAGGAAGTTTCTGATAGATTTGCTCATAATTAACTTTATTGGGATTTATAATAAAAAAAAATCTTGACCGTCATGGAAGTGGCGCGGCAATAGGCACGCTGACACCTGCAACGTTTGCAAATCTAAGTAAATTAAAACAAATTTCAAAATATTTAAACAAAAAAGAACCCGCAAAGTTCTCTTTTCGCCCCTTTTCAGCACTCCGTCCGCGCCAGACGGTACCGGTGCGGACGGAGAACGGGAGGATCAGGCCGGAAAAGCGGCGGCGCCGGCAGCCGGAGAAGGCGGGTGGCGCGGAAGGGACATCAGGGGGCCGTGCGCCGCGCGAGGCGGTACACCTTCACCACCTTGCGGTCGTCGCACGAGCGGTGGCCGCTGTCGTAGACCAGGCGGGCGTCGTAGGCGGGATAGCGGCGGGAAAACTCCACAATCTCGTCGTCGCCCGTGACAAGCAGGCCTTCCGCCGGCAAAGGCCGGGCCTTGTCGATGGGTATGATGCGGTCGCCCAGATAGAAGTTGATGGTGAAGGGGTGCATACGGTTGGCCTCGAGCACGTCGGTGCGGTAGGAATAGAGGAGGCCCTGCGGCGCCAGTTCCCCGATGTGGCGCGCCACGGAACGGTCGCTCTTCACCTCCATTATGGCGGGAAGCAATAGGCCGTCGAGCAACAGATTGACCACTACCACCACGCCGCCCACGCGTATGGGACCGGCCAGGCGGCGGTAGCGGCGCCACTGCATGGGCAGGTAGAAAGCGACTGCCACCAGCGCCCAGCCCTTGAGGCCGAGGGGCTCGACGGCGATGGCGCGCAGATAAGGACTGACAGCGGCAAGGGCGGAGCCGTCGAACAACTGCACGGGCAACAGCCCCAGACGGATGCTTAGGAAGGTAAGGACCACAAGCAGGCCCGCGGCGGACAGCGTCAGTCCGAAAGCGCGGAAAGTGCGCGGATGGCGGCGCATGAGCCACAGCAGGTAGTCGGCCAGGAAACAGGCGGCAAAGGGATAGGCCGGCAGCAGGTAGACACTGCGCTTGCTGGCGGGGATGCAGTAGAACACAAAGATGGTAAGAAACGACACAAGGGCGAAAAGCCGCGCGGGCTCCATGGCGCGGGCCGCGGCGAGCACACGGCGGCCGGCAGCTACGGGACGCCAGCCGCGCCAGCCATCCAGGGCAGCCGCAAAGCGATGGCGGCACAGGGCGCGCACACCGAGGGGCGCGGCGAACAGGAACACCAGCGTGTAGGGCAGGAAGCCGGTGAGCATCGTCATGACGTTGTAGTACCAGGGGTTGATGTGTGAGGCATAGGTCATCTTGCCGGTGAAGCGCAGCACGTTCTCTTCATAAATGAGCTGGAGAAAACGCTCGCCGCCGTGCGGCTGGTTGTAGGCGGCCCAGTACCAAAGCGCCAGAGGCAGCAGGGCGGCCAGCGCCACTAAGGCGAAGCGCCACACCAACCGGCCGAAACCGGCGCGGCCGGCCACGAGGAGCGTCAGGGCTACGGCGCCGCAGGGCAGCACCACGCCCACAGGGCCCTTGGTGAGGGCGGCGCCGGCGAGCAATACGATGCCGGGCCAGGGCACACCGCGCAGCGACCGCTCGCCCCAATGGTAGAGCACATAGATGGCCAGCACGGTGAGCGCGGCCAGAAGCATATCCACCCGGCAGGCCATCGCGGCCCGGTGCACCTCGAAGTTGGTGAGCGTGAGCAGGGCTGTGGCAAAACCTACGTAGAACCCGCGCCGCCGGGCGAAGAAGATGAACGTGGCCATTACCATGGCGGTGGCCGCGAGGGCCGACGGAAGCCGCGAGGTGAACTCGCTTACGCCGCCGGCTACGGCCGAGAAGACGGCCACAAGCCAGTGGAGCAAGGGCGGCTTGAAGGCAATCTCGTCGCCGTTGTTGACGGGGAGAATCCAGTTGCCGTCGTGCAGCATCGACATGGCCACGATGGCCTCGCGGGGTTCGCCGCGGGTGTTGAAGGGCGTGGCGTCGAGAAAGAGCAGCAACGAGGCCACACACACCAGCAGGAAAATCAGCGCCACCCTGTTGCGGTTGGCCGGCGAATAAGCCAGCGACATCTCGGGCATGACCGTGTTTCCGGCAGAAGAGGCCGTACTCCCGGGCGAAGATGTCGCGTTTTTTTCAGAATAAGCCATAGTTGTCGTTCAGTTGTTTTCGTTCAGTTTTGAATAAGGAGAATGCCTTGCACGGCCTGGTAAGTCATGCGGTAGCGGTAGAGGGGACGTCCTTCGGCGCCTCCGGAAACCACGCCGCCGTTGTCGAGGCTGTAGACGCGATGGCAGCGGCCGCACACCAAGGCGGTGCGTGACGCGGAAGAGAAGTCGAGCGCGCGGTCCACGCTCTCGAGGTAGCAGTTGGGGCAGACGAGGTCGTAGGCCACGTTGTAGAAATTGCCCGAGAAGTCGGGCACGGCCGGCGTGCCGACGAGGAAGCCCGCCACGGCCTCGGGCGGCATGCGCTGGTCGAGGGCCGTGGGCGTGTAAGTGAAGCTCCGGCCGTCGTTGTCGGTGAAGCGGTAACGCCCGCCGCCGAAGGTTATCTTGCAGAAGTGGCCGGGATTGCCCAGCGCGCCGTAGAGCGGCGGCGTGGTGATGACCTGCGAATACCGGAAGAAGGCGCGGATGCGGGCATAGAGGCTGTCGGCATCGCCGGCGCAGGCGCCGAGCAAGAGCACTACGCCCAGCAGAGCCGCCGGTACACCGATTTTTGTCACCGGCTTTTTCATTATTTCCTGGAAAGACATGAAACTGAAGATGATATTATTCGCCTGTGGCGAGGAGCGCGCGTTCGGCCTCCTCCACCCGGTCGAAGCCGAAGCGGGCAAAGGCGGCATCCATCAGGGCGGCGATCTCGGCGTTGCAGGGGTTGCCCACAGAGCCGGCGTGGGTGTGGTGTATTTCCTTGACCGGACGGAAGCGTCCCGCCTCTATGTCGAGGCCCACCTGGCGGTAGGCGTCGCGGAAGGGCATGCCCCCGGCGGCCAGGCGGTTCACTTCCTCCACGGAGAACATGGCGTCGTAGCGCGCGTCGGCCAGGATGTTTTCGTTGACCTTCATACGCTCCACGATGTAGGTGGCCATGCGCAGACAGTCGAGCAACTGGTCGAAGGCCGGGAGGAACACCTCTTTGATTTCCTGCAGGTCGCGGAAGTAGCCGCAGGGCAGGTTGTTCATGATGAGCACGACCTGTGCGGGCAGGGCCTGGAGCTTGTTGCAGCGCGCCCGGATGAGTTCGAACACGTCGGGATTCTTTTTGTGCGGCATGATGCTCGAGCCCGTGGTGCACTCGTCAGGCAGCTTCACGAAGGCGAAGTTTTGCGAGTTGAACATACAGGCGTCGAAGGCGAGTTTGGCCACGGTGCCGGCGATGCCGGCGAGGGCGAAGGCCACGTTGCGCTCGTTTTTGCCGCGCCCCATCTGGGCATAGACCACGTTGTAGGCCATCGTGTCGAACCCGAGCAGACGCGTGGTGAGGGCGCGGTCGAGGGGGAAGGACGAGCCGTAGCCGGCGGCGGAGCCGAGCGGGTTGCGGTTCGTCTGCCGGTAGGCGGCCTCGAGCAGGAGCATGTCGTCGGCGAGCGACTTCGGCATAGGCGCCGAACCACAGGCCGAACGACGAGGGCATGGCCACCTGCAGGTGGGTGTAGCCGGGCATGAGCACGGCGCGGTGGCGTTCGCTCTGGGCCTGCAATGCGGCGAAGAGGGCGCGCATGGCCTCCGCCACCTGGCGGAGCTTGTGGCGCGTGAAGAGCTTGAGGTCGACGAGCACCTGGTCGTTGCGCGAGCGGCCGCTGTGGATTTTCTTGCCCACGGGGCCGAGCCGGCGCGTAAGCATGAGTTCGACCTGCGAGTGCACGTCTTCGATGCCGTCTTCTATGACGAAGCGTCCCTCAAGGGCTTCGGTGTGGATGCGGCGCAGTTCGCGCAGGAGCACGGGCAGTTCGTCGTCGGCAATGAGGCCGATGCTGTGGAGCATGGTGACGTGGGCCATGGAGCCGAGTACGTCGTGGGGGGCGAGCAGGAGGTCGAGCTCGCGGTCGTTGCCTACTGTGAAGCGATCTATCTCGTCGGCCACGCGCACGGACTTCTGCCAGAGTTTGGCGCCGCCGAGGCCGCTGTTACTGTTGCTGTTGTCAGTCATATTATAATATAAGGAGTTGCGATGGTGATTATTGCATGTTTCAGAAAGCTACGGAATGGGCCACGCCGCGGCGCTGCATGTCGCGCAACACGGCGCGCAGACGCGGCTCGAAGCCCTGCCACGAACGGCGGGCCTGGGGGCTCCAGCCGGCCTCGGCGAGGGCCAGGGCGCGGGGGTAGGCCATGTGGAAGAGGCGCTCGGGCGTGTCGATGCACTCGCTCCAGAGCGTGCCGGCCACGCCGAGGAGGTTGTCGCGCTCGAAGTCCGGCCCCATGCCCCAGGCGGGGTCGAGGGCGTAGGTCTGCCGCAGGGAGGTGACAGGCATGCCCCAGTTCACCTCGGGCATGTCGCCGGCCTGCATGGGGTAGTCAAGATAGCAATGCTCGCCCGGACAGAGCACGATGCGCGCCCCGTTGGCCTCGGCGGCCTGGGCGGCGGCGCGCGTCAGGCCGTGGCGCCAGGCAAAGGTGACGCACCCGGCGGGAATGGTGTGGAAGTCGGTTTCGTACCAGAACATGGGCACTTTGCCGTGGCGCTGGCGCAGGGTGTCGACGACGCGGTTGAAGAGGTACTCCTGCAGGCGCCAGTTGTCGGCGCGGTCGTCGGCGGTGATGCCGAGGCGGCGCTTCAGGGCCCGGCAGTCGGGGCAGGAGGTCCAGGCGCCGAGGGGCGGGTTGCCGGCCTCGTCGCCGCCCAGGTGGATGTAGCGCGAGGGAAACACCTCGGCGAGTTCGGCGAAGACATGGCCGAGAAACCCGTAGGTGAACTCACTGCCGGGACAGAGGAGCTCGTTGCTCACGCCGCTGGTGGTGCGCAGGGGCACGCGGGGAGCGCCGCAGGCCAGCCGGGGATAGACGTGCACGGCGGCGACCTCGTGGCCGGGCAGCTCGATCTCGGGGATAATCTCCACGTGGCGCTCGGCGGCATAGGCCACGAGGCGGCGCATGTCGTCCTGGGTGTAAAAGCCCTCGATGGGGCGCAGCATGTCGTCCATGCCTACGCGGCGCGAGGCCTCGGCGGTGAGGCGCGGATAGTGCCTGATCTCGATGCGCCAGGCCTGGTCGTCGACAAGGTGGAGGTGGAGGGCGTTGAACTTATAGCGGGCCATCTCGTCGACAAAGCGCAGGAGGGCGTCGAGGGGGATGAACTGGCGGGCGGGGTCGACCATGAGCTCGCGCAGGGCGGTGCGGGGGGCGTCGGTCACGACGAGCTGCGGCAGGACGTCGCAGCAGGCGGCGTGGCCGGAGCCGCGCAGGAGCTGGTCGAGCGTCATGAGGCCGTAGAACACGCCGGCGGCATCGGCGCCACACACGGTGACGCCCGCCTCCGAAACTTCCAGGCGGTAGGCGCCGGAGGGGCCTTGCAGGGTGTCGGTCAGCAGGCGCAGCAGGGGCGCCGAGCGGCGGCCGCCGGGCTCGTGGCCGGTGCGCCGGGCGAGCAGGCGGCGAGCGGTGCGGACCTCGCCCTCAAGTGCCGCGGGAGCCTCGATGCGCCAGGCGCGGCGCACGGACAAGGGGACGCCGAGGGTGTCGACCTGCACGCTGACGGGCTGGGGCACGAGGCACTGTTCGGGACGGCACACCTCCAGCGGACGCTCAGCCGCGGCGAAGAGGTGGCGCCAGCCGGGGGCCCGGCGGTAGAGGGGCTCGGCGCCGCGCGGCACCACCAGGCGCACGCTGCCGGGGCGGAGCCCCTCGAAGGCGGTTTCGGCGGCTACGGGCGGAACGGCGGCGCGCACTTCGATCCGGCGCAACGCGGTGCAGCGTGCAAAGGCGTAGGGACCGAGTTCGGGCACGCCCTCGATGACAAGCTCGCGCAGGCTGCCGCAACCGGCAAAGGCGGCATGGCCCACATACTGCGTGAGGCGGGGCAGGCGCAGACGCTCAAGGCTGTCGCAGGCATAGAAGGCCTGACGCTCCACGCGCTGCAGGCCTTCGGGCAGCGCCACGCGCCGCAGACCGTGGCGGGAGTGGAAGGCGCAGGCGGGCACAACGGGGGCATCGGCCCGGCTGAGGTCGACACTCTCGAGCTGGTGACAGAGGTCGCGCAACTGCCGGAAGTCGGAATTGCCGCCGGTGCTGAGGCGGCCGGTGAGACGGATGTGGCGCGCAGCGGCCTTGGCGGCGGGCGCCAGGCTGTCCATGCGGGCCGCCGTCTGGGCGCGCAGGCCGGGGGCGGCGGGCAGCAGGAGGACGGGCAGCAGAAAAGCGAGCAGACTGATTCTCTTCATCGTACCACAGAGCATAAAAAAATCAGAAACGGAGCGTGCGGCTGCCGTCGGGCTCCTCCTGCACACTGACAGCCACGGCATCAGCGGGGAGCAGGGGCTCCACCAGCCCGGGCCACTCTATCAGGCAGACGGCGCCGCTGTAGAAATAGTCCTCGCACCCCATGTCGCAGGCCTCGTCGAGGCGGCGCAGGCGGTAGAAGTCGAAGTGATAGACCAGGCGGCCGGTGGTCCCGGCACGATATTCGTTGACAATGGAGAAGGTGGGCGAGTTGACCACGTCGTCCACGCCGAGCTCGCGGCAGAGGGCCTTGATGAAGGTGGTTTTACCGGCGCCCATGTGGCCGTAGAAGGCGAAGACGGTGCGGCCCTGCATGGCGGCGGCGAACTCGCGCGCGGCGGCGGGGAGGGCTTCGGGCGAAGCGATCTTTATTTCCATAAGCTGAATGTATGTGGCTTGGGACGTTCTGTCCCCGTATGCAAAGTTAGTGCATGGGGGGCGAAGGGCCAAATTTTAACACGGGCTTTTCACCGAGAAGCACAGCGGAGCGGCGGCGGACACGGCCCGGAGCATTTTAACACTATTTGCTTCCGGCCGGAAAATGTTGTATCTTTGCATTAGCCAAGGGGCGGACTCGTGCGGGTCCGCCCCTTGTTTTTGCCTCCGCGCGGCCCGCCGGCCGAAAAGCAAGTAATGGTTTACGGCGAAAAGCATTACTTCCCCTCAAAAAAGCATTACTTGGAATCCTGACACGGATACGGACTTTTAAAATTCCAGGTAATGCTTTCCGTCCGACCCGTCGCCGCGCGCTCGTCAAGCCTATTGCGGGCACAACGGCAATAAACTATTTTTAACCACAAACAAGCCGAAAATCCTTTATAAAGGTTAAAAACGTTAAAGTCGGGAACGGGCGTCGACTTCCGGAATGCCCCTGAAGCCGGACGGCGCCGGCGGCCACACACTGCCATACACACAAAAAAAACCGGGAAACAGCCGAGGCGGAAGGAGCCTCGCACCGTTTCCCGGCGAACAGGGACTGACCGGCTCAGCCGGCAGGAATCAGTGTTTGATGAACTTGCGGCCGGAACGGATGTAGATGCCGCGGCCGGGATTGTACACACGACGGCCACTGAGATCGTAGAGGGGAGCGGCCTCCTCATCGCTGCCGACGGTGGGCACACCTTCCACGCCGGTGGGGATGTCGGTGGGCTCGATATACCACATTGAGGCGGGCGAACCGGAAGCGTTCCAGGGCACCAGGCGGGTGCAGTCGCCAGCCAGATGGATAGCGGGGCGACCCTCCGGATCGGTGCACGAAAGCGAACTGAGGCCCTGAGGCGTGGAAACCACGCGGTAGGTGCTGGCTTCAGCCTGGGTGGCCACAACGGGAATCTTCACCTCCTGAGCGCCGGTACGGCCGATGAACACACGCGAGGTTTCGTTGCATACGAAGAACACGTCCTTCTCCCCGGTGGGTATGAAGGAGAAGAGCTGAGTGCCGTTGGCTTCGTTCAGCACGGCTGCGGTGAGGCCGTCGGCGTTGCCCACGAGATAGAGGGTACCGTTCTGACGGTCAGAGTTGCGCAGGCGATACTTGCGCTCGGGGTCGATGGTCACCACATCGTCGGCACCGGCAAAGGCGGCGGCGAAGGCTTCATAAGCCTCGCGCGAGGGAGCGGCCACATAGTCGTCGTAGGCAGCCTCGATGGCGGGCAGAGCCTCTTCCTTGAGGTTGCCGACATTGGTACCTACCATGCCACGCACGGCCTCCATACGGGCGTCGAGCGCCGTGGCGGGGAAAGCGAAAGCCTCGCGGTCGGAGTCGGCATCGAAGCTATACTTGCCGCCGGTGATGGTTTCGAGGGTGTAGTTCTTATACACGATGGTGTAGTCACGGCCATAGGTGCTCTCCTCAAAGAGGAAACCTACGGTGTTGTCGGCCTGCCAGGTCATCGTGGAGTAGGCGCTGCCGATGGTAGAGGCCTGATGGCGGCCTTCCCAGTTGGCGGCGATGGCGGCGGGAGTGGCATAGTCGGCAGGCGTTTCCAGGCCTTTATAATAAATGCCTACGTTATTGCGGCCGCCGGGCCCGAAGGGCACAGACTGCAGGGCGAGGAACATAGACTTGCCGTCGCTGTTGCGCACAGCAGGTACGAACATTATTTCGCCGTTACAGCTGTTGCCCTGCGCGGTGGTGCCGTTGTTGGAACCGCCGGAGAACTCGGAGGTACCCCAGTAGCCCTTGGCGGCCTTGCTGTCGGTGTAGTTGTAAATGTTGAAGTAACGTCCGCCCGTGGTGCGGGAGCTGATTATAACGGAACCGTCGGGCAGCTCGTCGGCCTTAGGCTCGTCGCCACCGCCGGGTATCGGCGACTCGTTGACATCGCCGAGCACGGTCCAGCTGCCACCGAAGTCGTCAGAATAAAGCACGAAGTTGACATTGCTGCCGTTGCCGAGCTTCACGAGCACGGCGCAGTAGAGGCGGTAGTAGTCGCCCACCTTGATGATGTGGCTCTGCGAAATCTTGCCGGAGCCCACGAACATGGCACGGACGGGACCGTCGGTGCGCTTGTCGAACTGGCCGTAGATGCTCTCGGCGATATTGGTGGCGGCCCCCCAGGTGGCTCCGTTGTCCTCACTATAGATGCGGGCGATACCCTGGTGGTTGGTGCGCGTACCGTTGGGGAAACTCACCATACCCGAGCAACTCAACACGAGCACACGGTCGCTCTCGCGGTCGGCCACGATGCAGGGGTCGCCGAAAGCGGCATTGAGCGAGTCGCCGGTTGCCTGGCCGTAGGCGTAGCCCTTGGCGGCGGCGAGGGTCTTGATGTCGCTCCAGGTCTGGCCGTTGTCGGTGCTGACGCTGTAACGCAGGTCGATCTTGCCGTCGGCACCGCTGCTCATGCCTATATCGGCACCGCTATAGCGATAGTCGGACACGGCGATAACATGGCCGTTGCGGGCTGTGGCAATGGCGGGGATACGGTTGACAACCGTGCGGGTGTCGTCGGTGATGAAAATTTCGGAGCGGGGCTCGGGCGCCTCGTCGCTCTCGGCCACGAGCACCTTGAAGTTCTTGAACACGCAGCCGTAGTTGCCGCCCTTGAGGGCGAAGGTGGCGGTGCGTTCGTCGATGCCCTGCACGCTGACATGCTGGTCGGTGGCGCTGATGGTGTAGGTTTGGCCGCCGGCCACGACATCGATGGCGTTGGTCGAACCGTCGGGCAGGCACACATCCATGCTCCAGCCCTTGATGACATAGCCCTCGGGCACGCTGAGCGTATAGGTGCAGTTATTGGTCTGCGAACCAACGTAGCCCACAACGTACTCGCCTTGCTTGGTCATGTTGTTGGCGCCGGCGTCAAGTGTGAGCGTGGGCGTGGTGGAATTGCTGGTCCAGGTCTTGGAGAAGTTGGCGGTGGTAGAACCGTTGCTGTTGCGGAGCGTACCGGTGGAGACGCTCACGGTGATGCTGTCGCTCTCGTCGCCGGGCCCAACGGGCTCCGTCGTACCGGGCTCGGTGGACTGGATATTGTCGTAAGTAAGGATACCGACCTGGGCGGGCGTGAGCACACGGTCGAAGAAACGCGCGGAGTGGATGGTACCGGCAGCGGGCATCAGGTTGGCATTGTCAGACGTGACAACGCCGCCAAGATAGAGGCCGTCGGCACCGGTGAGCTTACCGAAGGTGGGAGCTGTCGAGAAAGTGACATCCCCTACCTTGGAGCCGTCGAGATAGTACTTGTAGCCCTCACCCTGCTTCATCGTGACAACAAGCTTATGACGCGTGGTGCCTACATTACCGTTGCGGGAGTAAAAAGCCGTCGCACTGGGCACATAAGCGCGTATCACGTTGCTGCCGAAAACGGTCAGGGCCAGAATCTCGGAGCCGGCGGAGTTGCTGCTGCCCACCAGGGTCTTGGCATCGGTAGTACCGCTGAGCGTGAAGTCGATAGCCACGCTGACCTCGTCGAGGGCGAACACAGCGTCCTTGGTCTTTTCGCTGAACTCATAGGGCTTGGTGCCGTCGAGCGTAACGTCGACAACAGCAGCCACGGGGTCGAAGTCAATGACGGGTTCCTCGGTAGGTTCACCGGCATCGGTGATGGTGAAGCGACAACCGGTGTCGTTGCGGTCGGTACCGCTCTGTCCCGAGCTCCAGTTGTAGAGGGCGAAGCTCTGGGCGGAACCGGTCTGGTTGAGCTGCACCGTGCCGCTCGAAATGATGAAGGTACCGGGCTTGTTGGAGTAGCTGAACGTCCAGCCGGCTGCAGGCTCCGCAGCCACGGCCTTGATGGCGGTGTTGTAGGCGGAAGCGGGGCTCAGATAGGTGCCGTCGGCACGGTTGATGATGTTGAGGGAACCGTCGGTACGGGTCTCCAGTTTCCACATGCTGCGGGCATAGTTCTGATCTTCCTCGCCCATAACGTTCTTATCGGCGCCCTTGGAGGAAATGAAGAGGTTGTTGCGCTCGGGGGTGCTGAACTTATACCAGTGCTCGTTGCCCTGGGTGCTTGCCAGGGGCTGGTTGATGCTCTCATACACCGTGGTGACGGCGGCGGGCAGGAGGCTGGCCTGCTCGTTGAGTTCGTCGATGGTGGCGCCTTCCTTGGCCAGAACGGCGTAGGCGGCGGCGACGGCGGCGTTGACGGCGGTCAAGGATTCAGGGAGGTACTGGCCCACGCCGGTGCCCACGGGCAGGTCGCGTGCCGAAGCGATGGCGGCGGCCACCGTGTTACGGGCGGTAAGCTGGTTGTACTGCACCAGGGCCTCTTCCTCGGTCATGCACTCCACGCCCTCGCCAATGTGTCCGGCAAGCAACTGAGCCAGACGGGCATAACCCTTACCATAGAGGTAGTTGCCGTTGAAGTAGGCGGTATTGGCCACACCGGCTTCGGTGACGAAGGGGGTGTAATCGTCCACGTAGGTCACGTTCTCGTTGGCCTCGGCGATTTCGGCCAGGGCGGCGTTGACGGGCACCACGCGGTTGGTGTTGATGGTGGCATCGGTGGTGGGCAACAAGGCCTGAATGTAAATCTGGGCTGTGGGAGCGTCGGCACGCACGGCGGCCACGAGGGCTTCGTAGCGCGTCTTGATGTCGGCCACGGCGTCGCTGCCTTTGGCATCGGCCGCACCGGCATAAAGGAACACCTTGGCGGGAGTGCCATTGTCGGTCCGGCCTTTCAGAATAGTAGACACAGACTTGGTGATGTTGGCGACATCAGGACCGGGATATCCCCAGCCCGTGCCACGGTTTTTCACCTTGGCGCTGCCGAGAAGCTCATGCCACTCGCCGCCATGCACCATTTCGTCGCCGATGAGCAGGATGTCGCCGTCGGCCACAGGCAGCATGCCGAAACTGCTGGCACGCATGCCTTCGGAGCCGCCTAACCCGCCAAACTGATTGGTTGCGTCGTCGGGATAAGTGGTAGTAAGACCGAGATACTGCTCGATAGCCTTACACCATACGCGGTAACCGGCGCCACAGAGGTGCAGGCCGTCGAGCGTATAGTCCCGGTTGTTCTGCTCCACGGGCAAGAGGGCGTCGAAGAGGTCTACGTAGGTCAGATTCTCCTGCCCGCAGATTGTACGGAGGGAGTCGTTGGTCTCCACAATCAGGGCCTTCGTGCGCCTTGAGCTGGGCAGTATGCTCTGCACGTATATCTCCGTAGAGGGCGATACATTCTTGATATACCGCACAATAGCGCGCACATTACCAGCCACATGGGCCGCATTGTTCATACCGGCCGTACCAAGATCGTTCGTGCCGATCATAAGGAACACTTTGCCAGGTTTCCCGCTCACAAGGGAGCCGAGATTGGCAACGACCTCATTACTCACAGCGCCGGAGACGCCGCGATTCAAAATTTTCGTGTCGCCGAAGGCCTCCCACCACTCGTGCATGTTGGTGATGCTGTTACCGATAAACACGACATCGCCGCTACCGGAATTTCCCAGCACCTTGAACGCATCGTAACGATGGTTGCGGAACGGACCGTCGGCCCATGCTGCAGAAAGTCCGGCAAGCAGACAAAAAAGAAGGGACATCCATCTTTTCTTCATAAAATACCGAATTATAATTAATAAATAGTTGTTTTTCCAAGGTGTACATAATGTGATACACACTATCTTACCAAGGTGCAAAGATAATATTATTAATAAATATCATAAAAAAAATGCATATAAATCTTTTTAGTTCATCCGTAGCCAGCCGCCCCCCTGTTACAGCGACACAACGTTCACGCTCACAAGCACCGCCACCTTGCTGCCCCAGGACAGCGCCCCTTCCCTCCAGGCAAAATAGCAACAAAGAAAAAAGGATACATAAAATTTGTCCAATTCAAAGATACTTCTTATATTTGCACCCGAAAACGGGTAAGTGCTGCACGGCCAGCTCCCTTCAAATCCTCCAGGGCTTGACCGCAGCAAAGGTAGTTGGTTGTAGCGGCGCGATGCAGAGAGCTTACCCACCCGCCTCTTTAGCTCAGTTGGCCAGAGCACGTGATTTGTAATCTCGGGGTCGTTGGTTCGAATCCGACAAGAGGCTCAAGATTAATGTGAAATATGAATGTCGACAAATTTAGGCCGTGCTGTTCATGTTTCGCATTTTTCAATAAATGAGGCTGTGGGCCTTATGCCTACCCGCTTCTTACGGGGTGTAGCGCAGTCCGGTTAGCGCACCTGCTTTGGGAGCAGGGGGTCGTGGGTTCGAATCCCGTCACCCCGACAAGACACGTATGAGATGCTGTCTGACTTTCTTTACAAAGTCAGGCAGCATCTTCTGTTTCAGGCAGAGTGCCGCACCGGGAGGCTGATGCAGGCCATGATTCCCGGTTCAGGCCTCATGCCCGGAATACATTGCCTGGAACTTAGCGTTTGCGGTCATAGCGGCCGATCAAGGCTGAATAAAAAGCGGGGAACCTGTCCATGGCTCCCCGCTAATAACGGCATCAACCCGCCCGGTTGTCTCAGAGCCGCACTTTGGCTATGAGCTTGCGCAACTTACCCTGTCCTATGATGGGGGCATGGGCGTCTTCGGGATATACCACGAGGCATTGTCCGGGGCGCACAGTGAAGTAGGTAGACGGCCGGACGCTGTAGAGCGCGAAGTCGGCGACGGCGTCGAAAGGAGCATCGGAGGGCTGCGTGAGGTCTGCGAGCGGACTCCAGCCCACCACTTCCTCGCCGCTCAGGGGAATGTGCACGTCAAGGTAGGCGCGGTGCACCTCGAGTTTCTGCGCCTCGGGGGCGAGCAACTGAGCGTCGGCCACATTGATGAAGAGATTTTCGCCATCGAGTTCGATACGGCCGGCGGGTACCCGGGAGAGATCGTGCTGCCTCACGTAGTCGAAAAGCTGGCGGAAAAGCGGATGAAGCGCCTCGATGCGGGCACTGTCGGAGAGGTCGATAAGTATCATACTAAGGCGGTTGCTGAATTCATTTCTAATCGTTTACGGCCAGAAGAGGCCTGCTTAGCAGGCTGCCAGCTGCTCGAGCAACTGCCAACACTGGAAGAGGCCGCGGGGCACATGGAAACAGCCTTTCCACTTACCGCCCTTGAGCGGAAGCAGCACCTCGCCCCGGCGGTTGAGGTAGCCGTACCATTCGGGATATTCGGGGTCGGCAAAGTGGCTCCACGTGTAGTCGTGAACCCGCTTGAACCATTCCAGGCATTGTTCGTTGCCCGTGAGACGATAGCCCTTGAGCATGGTGATGAGCGTTTCGATGTGTACCCACCATAGTTTCTGATCCCACTCGAGCTGTTGCACAGGATGGCCAAGGCGATCCATGAAGTAGAAGATGCCGCCGTGCTCCTTGTCCCAGCCGTATTCCGCCTCGTTAAGGGCAATCCGCACGGCCTTTTCTATGAGATCGTTGCGCCCCAGGCGCTTACCGAGGTCCATGATGAACCACATGGCCTCGATGGCATGGCCGGGATTGAGCAGGCGGCCGTCGAAGCAGTCCACGAGTTCGCCGTCGGTGCCGAGGTGCTCCACGATGAGACCAAGTTCGGGACGATAGAACACATCCATCACTTCGTGCACGCAGGTGTCGATGGTGCGCTGCAGGAAGTCCGGGCTGAGCAACGGTTCGATCTCGAGCGCTACGTTGCAGAGTATCATGGGCAGAGCAAAGCTCTTAAGGGCGCGGGCGCCTGAAGCGGCCTTGTTCCAGCGCCCCTTGGGGTTGTCTACCTTAGAGAGAACGATGTCGAAAGTGCGGCGGGCTATGTCGATATATTCCTCGTTGCCCGTGGCGATGCCGAGCTGGCCGAAGGCGATAACGGCGAAAGTGTAGGAGAATATGTTGTAGGGCTCTACCAGCGGATGTCCTTCGCGGTCGAGGGCGAAGTACCAGTTGAGCTGCCCGTCGTGACCATATTTTTTGAGGAACTCGGCACCTTGTATGGCGCAATCGAGCCATTCCTGCCGGCGCTCCACCTTGTTATAAAGAGTAGCGAACATCCACACCTCGCGACCTTGCAGCCAAATGAATTTGTCGGTGTCGAAAACGGAGCCGTCGCGGCCGAGACAGGTAAAGTAGCCGCCGAATTCCTTGTCTTGCGACTTCTCGAGCCAGAAAGGCACGACCTTGTCGAGCAATTCGGCTTTATACTGTGCGGCAAGTGCCTTGAAATCTATCTTTTCCATGAATGCTTTTTATTTATGAGGAGTCTTATTGTCTGTCGAGGGTTTTCCAGGTGAGTCCGTCCTGCCGGCGCTCCTCGCGCGAGAAGCACGAGGCGAGCAGGGCCACGACCACCGAGACCGCCATACCTGCGGCGCCAAACAGCAGGAAAGACACGGAGGTGAGGAAGTTGAGGTAGAACACAACGGCCGTTCCCGTGGCGAAACCGATGAGGGCAGAGCGCGCATTGATACGGGGGAAAAAGATGCCCATGATGAAAAGGCCGCCGAGGCCGCTCGAAAGAAGACCGAGGATGGTGTTGAAGTAGTCAAGCAGCGAAAGGATGTTCCACGTAGCCATGAGCACGGCGATAATCACACCGATAACGCCCGACACGATGCACGTGCGGCGGGCCACACGGAGCATGGTGCGGTCGTCGGCCTGCGGGCGGAGCTTGCGGAAGACATCGATGGAGAAAGCCGTAGACACGGAATTGATATTGGAGGAGATGGTGGACATCGTGGCCGCAAAGATGGCGGCGATGAGCAGCCCCGCCAGCCCCGAGGGCATCTGGCTCATCATGAAGAAGGGGAAGATGGCGTCGGAATTTCCCATGGTGTAGTCGAGCTCGGTGGGATGGGTCTTGAAGAAGGTGTAAAGACCGGTGCCGATGGCGTAGAACACGATGGAGATGAAGACGCTCATGATGCCGTTCATCAGGATGCCGCGTCCGGCACCGCGCTCGTCCTTGGTGGTAAGGTAGCGCTGTATGACCGTCTGGTCGGAAGTGTATGAAATCAGGTTATTGGCCAGGCCGCCGACGATGACCACCCAGAAAGTAGCCTTGGTCCAGTCCAGGCTCCAGTCGAAGAGGCGGAGCTTGTCGTTCTGCATGGCAATGTCGAAGAAGCCACCGGCACCGCCTTCGGTATTGAAAATGAGATATAAGGCAGCCACTATGGCACCGCCCACAAGGATGACGCCCTGCACCACGTCGCCCCACACCACGGCTTCCACGCCGCCCATCGTACAGTAAGCGATGGTGATGGCGCCCATTAGGATGATACACATATAAATATCGATGCCTGTCACCGTGGTCAGCGCCAGCGAGGGCAGGTAAAGCACCAATGCCATGCGGGCCACCATAAAGATGATGAACAACAAGCTGGCCATGAGCCGCGTGGTGTAGTTGAAACGCCGCTCGAGGTATTCGTAGGCACTTGTCACGTTAAGACGCCGGAAGAAGGGCAGATAGTATTTCATCACCGGAAACGACACGATGAGTATCGTCACAAGCATGGGATAGTAGGTCCAGTCAGTGGCATAAGCCTTGGCAGGAATGGCCATATAGGTGATGGCGCTGAGCATTGTAGCATAAATGCTGATGCCCGCCGCCCACCAGGGTATGCGGCCGCCGCCTTTGAAGAAATCGTCCGAACTGCCCTCGCGGCTCATGAAATAGTAGCCGAGCAGCAGCATGCCGGCCAAGTAAAGCAGCAATATGCTCCAGTTGAGCACGCCGAAGTCGATACGCACCCCCATGTTGACGACGTTAACCTCGGCCGAGCGGATGCCCGGCTTTGTTTCTCCGCCCACAATGACCCACCCCGACCCGCTATTGATGGCCACGGCTCCGGCCCGCGCCAGACAGGGCGAGTGTGACTCGCGCACCCAGGTATCGGTCAAGGTGTGATAGATGAGCAGTTCGTCGCCAAACTGATACCACGAAGCCGGATGAAGCAGATATTCCGCCGCTTCCTGCCTCAGGAGGCGGGCCTGCACCGAGTCGCCGGCAGCAATGGCGGCGGCAAGCTCGCGGGGACGGTTGAGGGCAGCCTGGAAGATGTTGGCATTCACACCTCCGAAGAACACGATATGTGCGCAGCCGCTGGCCACACAGGTAGCCCCGCTGACGGCATGCGGCACCGTTTCGCCATAGGGCACTATGCAGGAAGTACGTTTCCAGTTTCCGCTTCTCGGGTTATAGACCAAGCCGTCGCGATGCACCTCGGCCCAGTGGCTTTCAGAGGCCGGTGCGTAACCACCCATCAGATAAAAGCACGGTCCGGTGGCGTCGCTTTGCACAGTCGCCGCCGCTTGCAGCCGCGCCGCACCGGGATATGGCGGCAATTCCTCCCAGGCGGTGCCCCCGCGCAGTTTCAGGCGAAAAACCTTGTTGGAAGTTTGTCCGTTGCTCTGCCCGCCGGCCACATAAACGTATCCCTCGCCATAAGCCCCGGCCATATTGTCGAGCGCCACAGGCAGATGCGGCAGTGTGGTAGTGACCAGCTGCAGGTTGCTGACATTGAGCAGAAAGGCCGTGTCAAGACTACGCAACCCGTCATATCCGCCCACACACACCACCCCATCGGGTGTGGTGACACTCACGCCGTAGGCAGCGGCACGGGGCAACTGCCCCACAGCCAGCCAACTATGGTGAATGGAGGAAGGGTCTTCGTATATGTACACGGTGTCATAGAAAATCTTTTCACCGCCTTGAGCGGCCGGCACGCCGGGAAAGTTGCATCCGCCGGCCACCAGCATCCTTTCCTCCAGCATACCGCCATAGGCGCCGCTCACACCTTGCGTGCCATTCACACGAAGCGGCGGCAGTTCCCTGAAGGTCACTTCGTTGTGCCGGTTATTGTTATACTTTACTTTTACGGTTTGGGCAACGGCTGTGAGTCCGAGGCAGCCAATCAGCACGAAAATGAGGAGCAGGGCCTTAGTCTTCATAGTCTGTCATTAAAGGTAATCGTGATGAGATACGTCGCATCTTATTTGTTGCAACGCGCAAAGAACCCGATAGCTTCGAGCTCGGCGCGCAGGGCGGCCTCCTCCTCGTCGGTAATATTCTGGAAAGGCGTGCGGTTCGGCCCGAGGTCAAGCCCTATGAGCTTCATGATGCGCTTGCCTCCCACAATGTTGCCGCGGAAATGACAAATCACATCAATCACATCCTGCGCGAAGTTCTGCAACTCGCGTGCCTTCTCCAGGTCGCCCTGTTCCCAAGCCTCGAGTATACCGGTGAGCACACGGCCGTTGTAGTTGGTGGTGCCGCCTATGCCGCCCCGGGCCCCGCCCATAGCCAAGCAAGGAAGGATGGTTTCGTCCTGTCCGTGGAGCATGTCAAACTTGCCATCAGCATAACGCCGGCAACGGTTATACTCATAAAGGCTCTCAAAGGTATATTTAATGCCGGCGAAATTAGGAATTCGGCCGTCCACAGTCTTCAGGAAGTCAAGCATCGGCAGGTAGGCGCCGTTGAAGGCCGGTATGTGATAAAAGTAGAAAGGCAACCCGGGCGCTCCGGCTGCTATTTCCTCGCAATATTTCACCAGTTCCTCCACACGCCCCACCTTGGGAAACGGCGGCGCCATAGCTCCTATGCCCGACGCTCCAATGGCCTGCGCGTGCTCGGCCAGCCGGCGGCTACTCCTCACGCAGGTGCTGCCCACATGCACAATCACCTTGAAGTCCCCGGCAGGCCGCGCTTTTATCCAAGCCTCCGCCAGCACCATGCGCTCCTCCTCGGTGAGCATGTAACCCTCGCCCGACGAGCCGTTGATAAACACACCTTTGAGCCCGTTGCGCGCCAACATGGCGGCATAGGCCGGTATGGGTTCGCAATTCACATCTCCGTCAGCCGTAAAGGGGGTGAACGGAGCATCAATAAGTCCTTTTATCTTTGTAAACATAATGCTAAACTTTAAAATTGCTGTAAAAGTACGTCTTTTTTTATTTTGCAGCGTTATCAGGCCTAACATTTTTTTGCAAAATATATTGCAAAACCACCATTGCCTTCCGTCAGGCCATCCGCAGCTGCGTCTTACCCGCCGCAACCACACCCGCCACCCACCCGCCGCCGGCACCCGCCACACCACATCCGTTATAAAAAAGAACATCGTTCGTCTGCCGCCAGCCACAGCCACCTCCGCATCAGTCTAAAAACCACTCCCCCTTTATCTGCCGATACAGTTTTCAAACAAATATTTTAACGCGCGCGCGTAGACAGTTTCCTATTTTTATCATTCAGCAAGCCATAATCACCTGACCGTTAATCCCTTCGACTGAATGATCGGTCACATCCGCCGCCAGCCATCTCCCGCCCCGGCATCCACGGTTAAAAACCCGAGCCCCCATCCCGGAAACAACGCCCCCAGTTTTTTTTAACCAAAGTCACACAAACCGAATTTCTAAAAACACAGATTAGCATCTTGAAAGCATCGGTAAAAATCAAAAAAAGCACTACTTGGAATTTTAAAAGCACTACTTGGAGTTTCCACACGAATACGGACTTTTCAAATTCCAAGTAATGCTTTTCCATCCGGCAAACCACACGACCAAAACGAGCTTCCATGAACAAAAAAACACCCATCATTCAGCTGAAAATCCTCACCATCAATCGTTTGCAACATCCTGAATGATAAAATACACAAATTACCCTCGCGCGCGTAATTACGCGCGCGATGCGATAACAATGAAATCCCCCGTACCCTCCACAACTGCATCCATCCAGCAACCACCACTACCCCTTCCCCCAAACACTTTCCGAAGAAAAATTACAAAAAAATCCCAAAACATTTGGTCATCTCAATCAAACTCCTTATCTTTGCATCGCAATTCAGAAAAGGTGCCATAGCTCAGTTGGTAGAGCAAAGGACTGAAAATCCTTGTGTCCCCGGTTCGATTCCTGGTGGCACCACCTCAAAAATCGCCAAGTATCTAAATCACAGATACTTGGCGATTTTCGATTTAATGATGTCTGGGCGAGTTCCCTATAAAGTTACCTATGCCGATACTGTTTGAATGGCATTGGATTGAAGCCTATTATTGGCTATAATTCAGATAGGGCAAGTTACTTTCACTCAAAATTATGATTTTTCAAGCAGTTTGTTTTTTACAGACTGCTTGTTTTTGTTATGCTTTAATTTGTCGTATGTATTCCGATGGGGTCATGCCGGTTTGTTTCTTGAAGAAACGGCTCAGATGCTGTGTATAGTCAAATCCTGTTTTATATGCAACTTCAGAAACAGTCAGCCCTGATGCGAGGTTGTTTTTAATCACTCTTATAATGAATCTGCGGATATGGCTGCCAGCTGTTTCTCCAGTCATCCGCTTTATCAAATCTCCAAGATAATTGGGCGACATACACAATACATCAGCAAGATACTGGATATTAGGCAATCCCTTTTCTGCCTGCAAGTTTTTCTTATAATAATCCAAAAGCGCACTTTCAAATCGGGCAAGAACATCATTGTTTTCAATGCGTCGTGTAAGGAACTGACGGTTATAGAACCGCTGACAGAAGCGTAGAAGGACATCAAGAAAACCTACGATGATGCTGTCCTGCATATCATCGGGAGTGTTGTCAACCTCCTTTTTTATTTCTTTTATCAAGGATACTATTGTTCCCCTTTCTTCGTGGCTCATGTGCAGGGCCTCATTGATGTGATAGTCAAAAAAGGAATACTCCCTTATTGATTTTTCAAGTGCCGTGCCGTGCAGGAGATCAGGATGAAAAAGTAACGCCCAACCGGAAATGGATACCATCTCCCCATTGTCTTCCTTACCGCCGATCTGTCCCGGAGATACGCACATCAAAGTAGATTCCTTATAGTCATAACGTCCGCAACCGTAAGTAAGGTCAACAGACGCATCGTCACGGAGGAATATCGCGTAAACCCCGTAACTGTTCAGACTATGGCGTATAGGCGACACCGCGTCATAATCAATCACGCTGACAAGGCGGTGTCTGTCAACCTGGCCGAGATAGGAGCTGTAATCTCCGGTATTGTTAACTTTAAGAATCTTACCCATACTGCAAAATTAGCAATAATATTCTGATTTTTAAGCGTTACAACGCAGAATCAGTAAAAGTGATACATCTATACGGATGATTGATACATCGCCCTCGTTTTTACATCCTAATTTTGCATTGTGAAAAATAAACAAGAAATGAACAGCAAGATAATAATACCGCAAGACGTATGCGAAGATGAAATTATCGCATACATGGCGACCCGGCATCATTGCCGCCCGCAGGAGATAATATCACGTTTTCTGATGCAGGATGAAGTAATCCGGCAGAATTCAGGAAAAGAGGAATTTGTAGCACTTGAAGAAAACGAGATGGAGATACTGCGCGACATGGGTCTGCGCCCTACATCAATAGAATTTATATGAATATCATGAAATTATACCATATCCTTTTACCATTTCTACTCTCAGCCATCACACCGGGTGTTCATGGGCAGGAACAGACAACAGATGGAATAAGAAGTAATATAGAAACCAATACAGACATGAAAAGAATAAACATCGGAAAGAAACTCGCACTTTATCCAATGCCTGTTACAGTAGTTGGTGCGGATGTCAACGGTTCTGTCAACTGGCTTGTAGTGTCGCATGTCGGAATAATCGGGCATGACCATATACTCGTCAGCATGAGCGACCGACACCATACCAACCAAGGCATTCTTGAATCTAAAAAACTATCGGTCAACATTGTTGACCGCGCCATGCTTCCGAAGGCCGATTATGTAGGCACGGTGAGCGGAGCGCAGACCGATAAATCGGAAGTGTTCAGATGGCAACGTGGAGAAAACGGTTCCCCTATCATTGACGAGGCTCCGCTTACTATGGAGCTTGATGTGGTGGACGTGTACAAATCCGAGGGGTTCGATAATTTCATCTGCACCATAGCAAATACCTACGCATCACCTGAAATTCTTGACAGCGACGGCAATATCGACTACAATGAGCTAAAACCTGTGCTGTTTGAGTTCCCGACATATTCTTATCTTGCGACCGGGGAGATCATAGGGCGATGCCGGCGATTTGAGGATGCACCCTCGATGTGCCATAAGCTGCCCATGCAGGCAGACGGCATAATCCGGCTTTCAAAGATAGAGGTATATCCGGAATACCGCGACGAATATCTCAGGTATGCCACGGAGGTGGGAGATGTGTCATTGCGCACCGAACCCGGTGTGTTGACAATGTACGCCGTAGCCGAGAAGGAAAATCCGTGCAACATCACGATACTTGAAACTTATGCCAGCGAGGCAGCCTATAAATCGCATATCGCCTCGCCACATTTCCAGAAATACAAGCAGGGAACATTGCACATGGTCAAGAGCCTTGTGCTTTCCGACCAGAATGTATTGAACCCCAACAACGAAATAAAAAACTATATAAAACTCTGACATAAACTATATTTCAAATGGAAAGAAAACCGAAAGTCATATTAGGTACATGGTCGTGGGGCAGCGGTGCTGTCGGTGGCGATCAAGTGTTTGGTAATCATCTTGATGCCGACAAACTCAAGGGAGTTTTCAATACCGCGATGGAAGCCGGTCTGAATTGCTGGGATACAGCTGTGGTGTACGGCATGGGGGCTTCTGAGGAAATCCTGTCATCTTTCACAAAACCTCTGCCGCGTGAAAGCTACACACTCTCCACTAAATTCACTCCTCAGATAGCCGATGAGACAGCAGACAACCCGGTAGATTCCATGCTGGAAAGTAGCCTTGACCGTTTCAAGACTGACTACATCGACATATATTGGATCCACAATCCCGCAGATGTGGAAAAATGGACCCCAAAACTGATACCACTCGTTAAATCCGGCAAAATCAAAAAAGTCGGAGTATCTAACCACAATCTGGAACAGATAAAACGTGCCGAGGAAATCCTCTCAGCCGAAGGCATACATGTTTCGGCAGTTCAAAACCATTTCAGCCTGCTGTACCGTTCATCCGAAAAGGCAGGGATACTTGACTGGTGCAAGGAACGGGGCGTTGACTTCTGGGCATACATGGTGCTTGAACAGGGCGCCTTGAGTGGCAAATATGATACCGGACATCCAATGCCTGCCGACAGTATGCGCGGACAGACATATAACAAACTTTTGCCCGAAATTGAGAATTTACTGGACGTAATGCGCCGGATTGGAGAACGCCATGACATATCCCCGGCACAGGTAGCCCTGTCGTGGGCTATAAGCAAAGGAACATGCCCCATAATAGGTGTCACTAAGAAAGCACAGGTGGAAGATGCTGTCAAAGCGATGGACGTGGTACTGACTGCCGAGGAAATACACGCGCTTGAATCCGCAGCGGCTGAAGCCGGAGTGGACACACGTGGCTCTTGGGAAAATCCGATGGTATGAGAATGAGGAGTTTCCTAATATCTTTGGCTTACGGATTTGCAATGATGGCTACGGCTCAAACATCAGCAGACATTCACACTCATCCTGTTTTTGATGATTACAGGATGATGATTGAGCAACACGGGGCTGCAATGGAGGAAACATTTCCATTGCCACAATGGACTGCTGAAAATCATATAGCATTCATGGACTCCGCAGGAATTGGGTTCAGTGTTCTTACCATGCCCGCGCCACAACCGTATTTCGGTGACATCTCAGAAGCTCGAAATGCCGCGAGGAATTTCAATATACGATGTTCAGAACTCATGAAACGGTATCCCGGACGGTTCAGATTCTGTGCCGCATTACCTCTTCCCGACATAGAAGGGGCAATCAGAGAGGCTGTGTTTGCAATGGACTCACTCGGTGCTGATGGTGTGAAAATACCCTCAAACAGCCGTGGACTGTATCTCGGCGATGAGAGGCTTGATACCCTTATGGCAGAATTGGGAAGGCGTAAAGCTGTTGTAATCATTCATCCCCATCGTCCTGAACCTGTGAATGATACAATCATAGGCATAACACCTTTACCTGTATATGAGTATCCGGCTGAAACCACACGCGCGGTGCTTAATCTTATAGCACGAAACGTCCTCGCACATAATCCGGGAATTAAACTTGTGGTGCCTCATTGCGGGTCATTTCTGCCACTTGCAATCCCACGGGTAAAGGCTCTTTTACCGGCAATGAAAGCATCGGGATATATGAACGACATTGACTGGGAGGCAAACCTGAAAGGTATTTATTTTGATCTGGCGGGAACTCCATCGCCTGGCATTATAAAACAACTTCTCGCTATAACTGAACCTTCACACATAATGTATGGCTCAGATTATCCTTATCTTCCTGAAAAGGTGCTGATTGGGAACAAGACCAGACTTCACGAAGCCTTGTCTGCGGATAGGGAGCTGTCGCCAATTATAGAAGATCTATTCTACAATAACGCTATTAAATTATTTACCGAAAAATGAAAAAAGTAATGCTTGTGGCAATCTTTATAGTTGCCGCTATTACAATGAGTGCGAAGACACTCGTAGCTTATTACAGCTACACAAATAACGTGGAGCGTATTGTAAATGACCTACGCACACAGATTGAATGCGATGTGGTTGAAATTGAACCTGCAGACAAAGGACTTGACTATGCCACCAACAATTATGCCATAGGCACACAACTGTTGAACGCTATAAAAGCCAACCCTGACGACGCGTCCTCTTATCCCGCAATCGACGACATTGATATAAATCTTGATGATTATGATACCATAATCATCGCCTGCCCATTGTGGTGGAGCCAGATGGCCGCTCCATTCCAGACATTCCTTTTCCACTACGGGCCCGGTATGGCAGGAAAGAATATCGGTGTCATCGTATCAAGCGCAAGCAGTGGGATCAATGGAGTTGTCGCCGATGCGAAAAGACTGATTCCTGACGGCAAGTTTCTTGAACCGAACCTATGGATACGTTCGTCACAGACCTCAAACTGTCATTCGCTGATAAGTCAGTGGCTAAACGACATACATTATTCTGATGTCGCTGCAATAAATGAGATTTTTACTGATATATCTGGTGGAACAGTTCAGGTGTTCAATCTCAGCGATGTGAAAGTTGCCACACTCAATCCTGAAGGAATTTCAAATTTGTCTGCCGGAATATATGTCATAAAAGACAGCCGCAATCCGGTCTTGTCAAAAAAAGTAGTTGTCAACCATTGACTTATGGATAGACGCAATTTCATTAAATTGTCTTCTCTCATGGGCTTCTCTTTTTTAGGGTCATTGACAGGAGTGTCAAAAATTATTGACGGCACCATATCTTCATCAAGGACAAAGAATGAGGGGACAACCGATATGTCCAATAAAATGGAACACCGTTGGATTGGAGGACTTGAAGTTTCTTCTATCGGGTTAGGGTGTCTTCCCATGGTTGGTTACTATGGTGGCAAGTATGACAAGAGAGATATGAGAGATATGATAGCCCTTATACGCAGAGCCTATGATAAAGGAATAACCTTCTTTGACACAGCGGAGGTATATGGGCCACATATAAGTGAGGAGTGGGTGGGCGAAGCCGTGGAACCATTCCGCAATAATATAAAGATTGGAACGAAGTTCGGTTTTGGAGTTGAAGAAGGTTTGCCCACATCACTGAATAGCCGACCGGAACATATACGACGCGCTGTTGAAGGTTCTCTCAAGCGATTAAGAACCGATCACATTGATCTTTTATACCAACATAGGGTTGACCCGACAGTGCCAATGGAAGATGTTGCCGGTACGGTACAGCAACTTATGCAGGAGGGTAAGGTTTTGCATTGGGGATTATCAGAAGCAAGCGCACGATCCATTCGCAAAGCCCATGACGTGTGCCCGCTATCAGCCGTCCAAAGTGAATATGCGATATGGTGGCGGGAGCCGGAGATAAAAATATTTCCTACACTCGAAAAACTTGGAATAGGATTTGTGCCTTATTGTCCATTAGGACGTGCCTTTCTAACAGGAGCAATAGGAGAATCAAGTCGTTTTCAAAAAAATGACCGCCGTCACAATCTGCCGCAATTTACCCCTGAAGCATTGAAGCATAATATGAGTTGGTGAAAAAATGGTCAAAAATTAAAGGAGTTACCCCGGCTCAATTTGCTCTAATATGGCTGCTTTCTCGCAAGCCTTGGATTGCACCAATCCCCGGTACAACAAATCCGGAACACCTTGACGAACTTACAGGTGCTGGCAACGTGCGCCTGACGCCCTATGAAATGGACGGATTTGACAGGGAATATGCCAACATAAGTTTAATGGGGCATCAAGCCGATCCATTTACAGAAAGTCAGATTGATAAATAAACAAGAGGAACATTGACAGGAATACTGCATTATGATTGTCCTTTGATAATTGTGATGAATTGAAATTATAGAATCATGTTAAGGGCACTTCATTGTGTCCTTATTTTTTACCTATAAATCAACCTTAAACAAGATAATAATGAACAAGATTCTCATTGTAGATGCGTCCGCATCCGACGGGAGAATTATGGCAGGCTTGTTGACACGAGCCGGTTATAATCCTGTTGTTACGGACTGCATCGAGGCCGGAAAAGTTGAGGCGGTAAAGCTGCCCCCCGGCGCGGTAATCGTAACGGCAATTCGGTTGTCGGACGGTACTGCAAAAGAGTTTATTAACTGGCTGAAGGCCGAGGGATACAAATTCCCCGTCATAGCCATAGTGGGTAA